>Ga0214544_1000490_pt1 | contig 72532 bp, 45 predicted proteins | sample CNSS3metaG_FD_160074 | JGI IMG/M metagenome (GOLD analysis project Ga0214544, IMG submission 160074) | Root nodule microbial communities from cowpea collected in UCLA plant growth center, Los Angeles, California, USA - CNSS3 | ecosystem: Host-associated > Plants > Roots > Nodule | place: USA... | reverse complement strand
CTATCTTGTAAAATGTAATTAGATTAAGTTAGAAGCAGTATTGTACAAGAAAATTCTAGTATTTCTCGAAATATCAAAATGATAATCGATTATCACTTAGAATAATCGATTATCCTGAGCTGAACCATTTTTTTTCAAGAAAGCACTGGAATAATCGATTATCACTTCTGATAATCGATTATCTGCTCAAAAATTTGTTTTCCATAAATCACACTGGAATAATCGATTATCACTAGTGATAATCGATTATCCTGGTCTGTTGGGCGCGACTGTTCAGCTTTTTGACCTAATTTCAGGAACCCCTATTTAAGGAACCTCAGAGTTACTTCTCAACAACCTTTTTTAGAAGTTAGAGTACTAGTGTTGTGACTGCAAGAGAGTTCTCTGAGTGTTCTCAATAGAAGCTTTGAAAAACCTAGTGTGGGTAGAGCGATAACTTTTCCTGAGAGGTGTTCTAGGAGATTGAGTGTTGCTGCTGTTGCTAGGAAAGCTAAGGTCAAGGTTCTTTGTGTGATTCAGAGAAAGGTGTTCATCTCTTGTGTGTTCAAGAGAGGTGTTTTCTTTCCTTACTCTTTTACTATCTGATTGTAAATCTGTTATTTGTTAGTGATTTAGTTAATCTCGTTTTTGAGAGATTAACAACTGGACGTAGGGTCTTTTGATCCGAACCAGTATAAATACTTGTGTTCAATCTTCTTCTCTATCTCTTTATTTCATCTATTATTGTGTTTAAAGAAATTAATATTTGATTTAATCGATAAATTTTGGAAAAATTTTAAAGTATTAATTTTATTACTTAAAACCAATTCACCCCCCTCTTGGGTTTTGTCCAAACGCTTAAACATTCCTTTGCACGATACCAACACGCGTGAGAGTTTGAGACATGTCGCTGCAATTGTAGCCCAGGCGAGGAACCTCGTCTTTGGGCGAGGGGTGGCCTCGTTCAAGCGAGGAGGGCTCGCCTAAGTGAGAACTGGTGAGTCTTGCAGGGTTCTCTGTTGGCAGTCTCGCCTAAGCAAGAACCTGTAGCTTAAGCGAAAGATCCCTTTCGCCTGGGTGAGGGTCCTTAGCTTGAGCGAGACTGGTGTGAGGTTTTGCTCCATAACTGTTCTCTCCATGCTTTTGGTTGTTAATTGTATGCTTGGCTTGGATTACCATATTTTAAGTATGAAGTATGTGAAAATGTATAAGATCTTTGATATGATGGGCTAGTCTCATGAGTTTTTGTGTGATTTTGGCATGAGACATGTATGGGATGGTTGGTACTAAAGTAACATGGAATTGGTATGAACAATGCTTGCATATTGGTTGATGGAACATGTTGTTCGTTTGGTTAGGACGTAATTCTATGATAGTTTCGTGGTGGTGCTTCATTGGGTTAGGACGTAATTCCATGAATCTCTAGGTGAGATCTCATGGTGGTGCCTCATTTGGTCGGGACGTAATTCCATGACCCCTATTAGTGGGAGTTCATGGTGGTGCCCCCATCTATATAATTTAGTAAGGATTCAAGTTAAGGTTGCATCCTAACATTCTAAAGAGTTAGTTAGTCTCACATAGAGTGTACTGACTCTATTGGTGAGAGTAGTAGGAGGCCTGAAACTCATTAAGGGCTAACCTTGTGTGTGGGGGATGAGACATTGTAACATTTAGCTCGGTAGAGCAGAGAAGTCCACCACAAGTGCAAGCATCCGCTGAATCCGACTAATTATATGTATCCGGATGAGTCGTGTCTGAGTCTTAGTGTATTGTTTGCAAGTCATAACATGATTGATTGACATATGTATCTTGAACTATGAAATTGTATGTAACTGTATGATAAACCATTTTTCGGCTCTAGCTTACGCTTTTTGCTTGTTTGATTGCTATGTGTGTGGTTCTTCTCTTTTTGAGATGATCATCAATTTATTGATGATAGGAGATACGAGATATAAGACCCGAGAAATTTAAATAATTAAATAAATCATTATTTAATAAATGCAGGTCATGGGAGCCTTTATGGCATTTAATGTGGTTTGTTATGACATGAAAAATATTAGCTCAAGTGGTTAAAAGTACTTAGTTATGTTGAAAGGACTTGGGTTTGAGTCCTATGTATGCTAATTGTATGATATTTCAATAAGTGTATTATTTTAATGTTATGTTTGAACTGAGTAGTGATAATGTAATCCTAAAATTATAGGAATTATCACGAAAGATGAATTGGTTGAATTGGTTGTGCATTGACTTTGTAATTGAGTGGTTGTGGGTTCAAACCTTACTAAGAATGAATTTAACTTTCTTTTTGCCAAAATTTCCTTTGGCATGGAGATGAAAAGGCAGAAAACCCTAGCTACCAAGGGAGGCAGCTTAGTGGGCTGGGAGACAACCAACAATGGTCTTTGAATGGTCATTAACACCTAATTCAAAGTCATTTTCGTTTCCCCTATCACTAACAAGCATTAAGACTTAGTTAAGGGGCTAATTAGAGAGTTTTTGGGTGAAGAAAGAGAGGAAAACGTGAAGGGGGTAGAGAAAAACGAATTTGAAAGTGGAAAAGAGGGTCTGAAGGTGAGTTTTATGTGGAAGTTGATAAGAGCATCAAGTGTACTGGGAGAAGGCCAAGGTTGGACTAGTGGTGGCACAAGAGAAGTCTTGATTCCTCCATATTGAGCAAGGATTAATAGGTTAGGGGAATTCCTTTATGTGTTTGAATTATCTATGATTATTATCGTGTTGTAATGTTTGAATATGATGCTCTGCATGATCAAAAGTCTGTTGCTTTCGTGTTTCTAGAAAATTTCCAGAAACCGCCTAGCGGCTTCGAATATACCGCCAGGCGATGCATAAGAGTTAACCCAATTCTGGATTTTTTGTGATGAACCGCTTGGCGACAAGGGTGACTTCGCCAGGCGATGCAGATACTGTGCAAAAACGCTATTTTTTGTACTTTTCATACAGTAGGAACCGTCGGGCGCAGGTTTTATACCGCCAGGCGCCAAGGTCTTCATTTCTAGGCGCTAGGCACCACATATTTTTCTAGTTTGCGTAGTTTTCGTAAAATTGTGTTTCCCGATTCGTTAACCGAACGATTTAGATGAAATTTTGGAAGGTGATTCACAACATGTTGTTCTTCACTTTGAACGATGGAGATTTGAATGGGATGCCTGCAGAGGGAGATATACGTCACTTATGATTGGTGGTTTGAATTCCCTAATAGTATGAATACTAATGGATGGTTAAGTGTGCTCAAGTGCTGGTAGGCCTTGATTGGTGAAAGTATATATATATATATATATATATATATATATATATATATATATATATATATATATATATATATATATATATATATATGGGTGATTGATGAGTATGTTTTTGGTAGTGCTTGCTGAGATATGTTGAATATATGAACCTATATATGTTAGCTCGAATGTATGATGTTATAAGTGTGTAAATAAGGCCACTATTGATGACATCAATATGACCGAGTGTTAGATGATCATGACAGGTTTTGGGAAAGCATGGGAACATGATAATCATACTTTAAATGTAATGGAATTACGAGGGCATGCAGAATAAGTATATAGCTTTGATTGTGTCTTATGCGGGGTATGTGAATTGTAAGCATACAAAGGGTTGGGAAAATGAGAAGGGGAAAATAAACTGTGTGTTGGAATTGGTTTAAGAGATAAGTATATATGAATTATAAAAGAGAGGAATGTGTGCTTATACTTGAAAGATGCATATGTGTTGTGATGTTGTAATTTGGAATATATGAATGTGTATGTTGATTTCTGGATGTTTGAGAATTGAATGGTTGAATTCTAGGAAATGAATTAGAGTACCTAAAACCAGTAGTGTCACATTACTGGTGTAACGTCTAGCGGTGTACAGTGTTTTACTAATTTGTGAATTTGGATATTATATTAGAGTTTCATAAATTATGGATTTTTGGATAACTTTCGATTAATAAATGTTTTAAAATTTCCCGCGTTTTTGGGAAGCGAAGTATAATAAATGAGGTTTTCATCATATTTCTTAATTTTATTACTTAAATTAGTAATATTCGACCGGGATGTTACACGAGAGCTACTTAGCTCCTTAGCTCCTTTGGGATGGTCTCCGTTTCTCCGAGTTTTATTTAGGGCTATGGCCCGTGTATTACCTTATTCTCTTTGGAGTATCAATCATTTACTGTCAATTCTTTTACTTTGTTTTGTATTGGCATCTTGGGGTGCCTTGGATTCCTCTAAGTATTTTTGGATATTATAAGAAGTGGTGTTTATACTCCAGGACTTGTCTCTTATATTATCTGTGTGACATGTTATTTAAATGAAAGTAATTATTTAAATGGGGTGTTACAATTACATTTAAAAATTTGTTACAAAATAATTTAATCAAATTTTGACTTATTTTCATTGTGTTAGATTTTTTCTTTGTCATAAAATTAGTTTGATAGATATAATAGATTAATTTAACATAATTTTAAAATGTTGATTGTTCGTTAGTTGGTGTGTTGCAATAAAATTAAATACTTATAATTGAATATATACTTAATATAATTTAATAGAGAAACCATCGTCACACATAAACAAACATAGTTAGTGTATTGCAATAAAGATGAATTAGTTTGATAGATATAATAGATTAATTTAACATAATTTTAAAATGTTGATTGTTCGTTAGTTGGTGTGTTGCAATAAAATTAAATACTTATAATTGAATATATACTTAATATAATTTAATAGAGAAACCATCGTCACACATAAACAAACATAGTTAGTGTATTGCAATAAAGATGAATTTCAAAGGTCGTATGGATTCTAATGATGTAGATGTCAAAGTGTCATACCAAGTGGAGGAAATGTTGAATGTTAATGAAGTCATTGAAGTTGAAAAATTTTTTGGATTGCAAGATTTACAAGTAAATCTTGAAGAATTGGGCATCGTGAATGTATCATTATTTCAAGGTCATATGGAAGAAGAAAAAAATGAATGGGATGAAGATAGAGAAGAGAGAAAGTGAAGATGACTATGACATGAATTTGAGATCTCTAGCTCTGAATATATGTAGGCATGTTGAGTACAAGTGTTTTGGATTCATTTGTTATAAAGAACTTGTACCACACAATTAATGTTGAATGTTAATTTTATTATTGTTATTTATTTGATTGTTTGTTTGCTTAGTCTAACATATAAATGGTAAAATTTATTTCTTACATGTAAATGTCATAAGGAGGTTCTAATTATCCTTTTCCTCCATCACCTCGTGTTAATAAAGGAAGGGAAAAAACTTTTATGTGGTAAAGTTGTTATCTCATATAAGCAACCTAAATCTACCATCCACTCAGCCTACTACACCTACGTTAACCTCCATCATTGCATCCATCCCATTAATACCCCATCAATAGTAAATGTTGTTGGGTTGACACCAATGTCACCCATTGTTGTTAGATCGAATGGACCAGCGAACCATGTTGGCCCATCGATAGTACCACCAGTCGACCGATGCACCTCATCCCCTTCCTCCTTTGTTGGTTCTATTTCATCAACTCCTTTGACAAATGTTGCACCATCACCTTCTACACACATCTCAAGGACACATTCAAGTTCAATAGTTAATGATACTGATGTGTAAGAGGATGTTGGTGGTCGTCTTATGATACATTCTATTGGAAAAGGGTAATAATATAATAAATTTTTGTATATATAATTTATTTTTAATAGTTAAAATTAACTGTATTCTAATGTTGTACAAATCTCTATTGGTATGTAGGTTTTATCCATTAAAAATTGCATCAAATGCCATAATAACCACCATTAAACAACAATTTGATAAGCCATGGTTAACATGGGGGAGCAATCCCTAAGAGAGAGAGAGAGAGAGATGTATTTTCTTCCTACGTTTTAAGGTATCTATGGAGTTAGTTTATGAAAGTTTATGCATTAATTACTTTGCAACTTATTGTAATATTGTTCTGAACTAGTTTGTAGTTTTTTGTCATTAGTTTTTAGCCTATATAAGACTTGTTTCTGACTTGAAACATGTTTAAATCAATGCAAAACTATAAGAACTTGATAGAAAACTACAAAACACTCCTAAAACATCTTATTCAAACTAAAAATGAAGAATATAGAGAAATTCAAAAAAACTACACATTATGTATTTTATTGTGCATATATGAATTGATATGAAATGATATGGTTTGAATCATAATAATTAAAATCTGAAACAAAGAATTAAACTAAAGAACTGGTGCAAAATTGAATTCCTAAAACTTTTAAAAATAGGTAATTCTTAAGACTCTCGAGGCTAACCCTTAACCCTTAAGGGAATTAGAATTGGCAGAAAACTATGACATTATCTATATTACTGCACTTGTTTTTCTTCTATTAGATTAGCAATTTGGTTTTCAACCTATATAAGACTTGTTTAGGACATAGTAACACACTTCCATAGTTCTAAGTAATTTTTATAAATAGTTTTAGGTAGAAATTTCAAAAAAATATTTACATAGAAAAGTGCATGGTTCATATATGAGTTGAGAGAATTTCAATGCTATTACCATGGTTCAGATAAATAGTTTGCATTCAATAAATCCAAATTTCTTCTTTTAATTCTATATCTCCTCTTTTAGTTTTTCTACACTTTTAGTTTAGTCTCATGATAACACATTCATTATGATTCATTGAGGAAAGTAGCAATGAGGATAGAGTTATGAAAAATTTTCATTCCAAAGCATCTCACAAACTATCAAAGATGTTTAAAGATGTAAGAAAATAAGGTAAGAAGTCTGATTGAATTAGAACTTTTATTTGGAACAACGTGGATCCTACCTGGTTATGGGCCTAGGTCAGGGGGCATCCTTGCTTGTATGGGCTTGATCTTGGAGGTCCACTCGTGTTATTGGTGATCTAACTTTTTTGGTTAAGTTAGTTATGTCTTTTTCATTCATGAAGCGAGGTCGAGTACTTGTCAATCTGTCAACAAGTATCCTATTATGAGAAATGTTCATTTAGGTCGTAGGGGCAAATAATTGGTTAGGTCCGTTCTTGCTGTGTAAGGGCTGGTAGGTACCCGACCTAACATTTTTTGAAGCCTAGGGACTAACCAACCTTGAACAATAAATCAGCCCCTAGTCTTTGGTTTGACTAGTGCTGAAGACTATAGAGAAATAGGGGACTAACCCGTCTTGAATAATACATCAACCCCCTAGTCTTTGGCATGGGTCAGTGTTGAAGACTTGCGAGTTCTGTAAACTTGGATGGTTGTCAGTTTTCAGTTGTCAGCCTTTTTGCTTTTTTATGCAAATAAAATTTCATATTCTTTCGCTTATTACTCTATAGGCATAATAGTCCTCCAGCCTTGAGAAATGTAACAACAAAGAGTTTCTATGATGAAAGGATTGATTGGACATGATGATAAATGAATATGAAGAGGCTAGAAGTTATAGAGGCATGAAGGTGTAAAGTTGTTGTTGCCCGTGGCACAAAAAATGAGGAGAGTTGGGAAGATGTAGATCGCTACCTACCTTTAGCCCTTTGATTTTGTAGAGATCAGATGATGGGATTGCAAGGGCAGGAATACGAAAGGTTGTAAGAGTTGTGGTAGAAAAAAGGAGTCATTTGTCTCATTCTATTGCCATGTGTTTGTGATATGCTTTTGTTATCGAGATACTTGTGAGAAGAGAGCTTTGTAATATATGTCGTTTACCCTCTAGAAGGTATGTCTTGTAGTGGTTCAAATATCAGGTTAGGAGAGGGGTTGAGTAATAGGAGTAATTGTTCCTCGTTGTCGTCAAACTAGTCAATGTTTAGGACAGTGGGGTTAGTAGTGAAGATGGTGGTCGATATTAGGGAGGACCCGACTGAAGAGCATGAAGTGGTTTACCTTATAAGAGTGGGTATGAGTGGGTATGAGTGGGTAGATTCTTTAGTCTGGAGCCAGTTTTCATTGTATTGGTGGTCAAGGATTTTGAACTCGTAGTTGTAGAGTATTTATGTTTTCGAGACGGGTGTGTCACTGGATATTGTGTCACTAAAGAGGGTTAGTGTTGTGGACAATGTTTGCCATGGCCAAGAGGATTATCAAGAGAAGTTATTTTACATGTATATGTGCCATTTTGTGAAAGTACATGTTCGATTACCTTTTGAATGTTGCGCCAACGTAACTTCATCCGAATAGTTGGGGTTACTTGCTAGCATTTAGGTTGCTTGCTATGCCCTATCTCTGCGTTCGTCACTTGAGTGTTTTATGTATTTCTATGCTACTCACCCCAAGGATATGATTATTTGACTAGCCTTGGTCAGTAGGCCGAGTGTCAGTATGCTTGATGCTTATTCTCAGTTGTTTAAAAGGTTTAAGGATGGCTTCTTTAAGGTAGTTGTGAAGCCTGCTGGCCAAGAACATTTTTATGGGGAGGATGGCAAGCCAAAGTTTCCATTCTATTGGAGAGATAATCCTTGGAGATATGAGGATATGACCAAGGATATGTTGTCGAAGGAAGATAGGCGAATTGTGGGGATTCTTGAGAAATTTCCTTGCAAGTTGCCCACTAAAAGCATAGTTAGGGTGTATTTATCCACCCAACCAGTAATTGAATTACAAGGCAACTTTAAAGTTATATGTTTTTTTATATTATTCAGCTAATCTGAACATTTCTTTGTGCTTGTGGATACATGGCTTACCATGCTAAGAAAGTTGGTGGCAAGACGAATTTATTTTGAAGCTTAAGGAACCAACTTGTTGAGGGGGTGAAGAAGTATGGCGAGACAAATGTATCGAACTTGAAAGAGGTCGTGGGGGACACCCATCATCCTAAGAGCAGCAAGAAAAAAATTGTGGTGTCAACCTAGGTAAAAGCTAAGCTTCTTGGTCGTGGTGGTAGTTCATCATCCAAGAGTAAGTCATTGTATTTAGGAGGTCTGGAGAGGCCGAAGATGAGTATGCGAAAAAGGGTTGAGGTAACCCTAAATGAGGATGTATTGAAGGTGTTAAAAGATATGGATCCTAAAACTGCTATTTGATCCATCTTAGAGTTTAATAGTAAGTCCTTCATGCTAAGCTAGAGAGTGGCCAACTTATTACAGAAAAAAGTTGAAAGATTGAGATAAATCCAAGCTTGTAAAGGATTTATCTTTACGGCAAACAAAAATTTGATGAGGACAAGGCGACATGGGTCGAGAAAGAGAAGGCATGGGAGAATGAGAAGGAACAACTAGGGACTTGGAAGGTAAAGTGCCTCAATTTTGAGAAGAAGACCAAGGAGAAAGAGAAGGAACTGAAGAAGAAGGTCAATATGTGGAAGAATAAAGTTACTAAATGGGAGGTCGTTATCGTAAACTTGAAGAGGTTTATTGTTGTTGAGCATATTAATGGTTTTCATAAGGTAGTCAAGTAAATTGAGTTTTTATACAATGAAGTGTCGATTAAAGATACACGATTTGACATGAACAAGGATGTATACAGAAACCTGCTAATTGATGTTGATGAGATAAAGGTGATGAAGGCCTTTGAAGATCCTGAGCCAACAACTGCTGATACGATCCATACAAGAAATATGACGATCTTTTATGGCTTTGGATTTCTTCTGTAAGGAAACAATTAAAATAAGAATAAAGAACGCCAAATAAGGCAGAGATGGAAAGACGCCACAATCTAGTAGATTGATAAGTCGAAGGAAGATTCACCATAAAGAGGTCCCTCTTTGATAATAATCAATAATAAAGATGCCACAATCAATAAGATTGATAAGTTGAAAGAAGGTTCGCCACAAAGATACCTATCTTTGATAAGAACCAAATAATATTGACGACACGAAGATCCTAGTCTTTGATAAGTCAAAGAAGATTCGTCACAAAGATCTCTGTCTTTGATAAGAACCTTGAGGCCTAAGTCAAGAACCAAGAGAATCCTCTCTTTAATGAAATAACTTTATTAATGACTAAAAAGTGAGTACAATTGTTGTAGACCTTGGTATTTATTGGGCTTAAAAGATAAAAGATAAAATATAAGTAATAAAAAATAGGCCCACCTATAAAGGCCCAGTGAATTTACATAATTAAAGTTAATTAATAAATTTAATTATCTCAATTATTCTTTAATTGTACGATCTTCATGTCTTCATGTCCTTTTAATGTTAAAAGCTCATCCTTAAGTTCTTCTTGTATATGTTCAGGAGGTAGTCATCTACCATACTCTTCTTCCTAAAGCGAAGTTGTCTTCAACTTTGTGTCATTTGAAGATTCCTTCACCTTTGTATTGGATTAAGAGATAGTCCTCTATTAACCCTCCTTCTTGTAGAAAATTTGTCCTCAAATTCGTGCCACTTAAAGATTCTTTTTCCTTAGGTTTGGTAGTGTTAGAAGTAGCTCCCTCCTTCTTAAATTTCTCCTTATCTTGAGTTGGACTTGATCAATCATTCATCATTCTACCCCATTTGGAAAGAATTTGACCTTAATTCTAAAAGATCTTGAACATGTACTCTAACATAAATCAAAAACACAATTCTAAAATAATAAAAGTAGAAATTCTATAAAAATGAAACTTAGATTCTGGAAAAAGCCAATCTCTTATTATCAAAGATTATGGAGGTTTACCTCCAAGGTAAAATACCCACCTATAACAAACATAAAACAATTTTAAAGTAAGAATATAATGATCAAAGATACTCCAACTGATAATATAAGAACAAACGATATTGCATTGATTAATAACCAAACTATAAGTATGACTTTGACTATCCATAAGTTTGTTAGGAATAGAACAAACTAACTCATGTGTATATTTTCCTAAACTTGTATATTTACTGATAGGTTGTTTGAAACTAGATAAACAAACTAAATCAAATGTAGATATTTCTAAGTTTGTGTCCAAACTAAAATAATGATTTTGAATATCTAAAGTAATTGATAAACAAATATATTATCAAACACGGGTGTATTGAGTTTCAAGCTTGTAGCTTCCTTTGTTGTAACTTTTTCTTTCTTCCAGTGTTGATGTCATTGTCCCTTGATAAACAATTCTTCCCTAAGAAACAACAAAAAGGCCAATTATTATGTTCTTTCAATAATAATTCAAAATATTATATTCTTTCTTTCTCTTTTTCTCTCTTTCTTCTCTTTCTCTTTCTTCCTTTTCTCTCTTTTGTTTCTCCTTTGCATCTGTCTTTTCTTGCTCTTATGCTTATCTTTTTTCTTTCTCTTATTTATTTTCCTCTCTTTTGTTTCTCTTATGCATCTCTTTTTTCTTACTCTTTTGCTTCTCTTTTTTCTTTCTCTTCTTTTTCTCTTATTTCTTTTCCTTCCTTTTTTGTAAGTGCATCTTTCTCTTGTGGAAGTCGTTGCAATTTGTTGCAAAAACTCCTTTTCGTAATAGAAAGGTACAAAACCCTCCCTCATAGCTACCTTTAATAACTCCCATAAAGGAATTGGCAATCATTGTAATTAAATAAGTACGTACTTTTTGGCATTGTGAAAATCTTTAAATATAGGCATTAATTACATATAAATTCATTTATTAAATGCATGTCTTTTAATTGAGTGTAGACCTTCTCTGTTCTTCTTCATTTGTCTTTTCATTGAGTGTAAATATTTCATTTCCATGTCCACTCAATTAATAAATGTATGTCTTATCATTAAGTTCAAAAATCTTATTTTTCATGTCTATTCATTTAATAAATGAATGTCAAATCATGAATTATATATCCAATGTAGAAAAGTTTAATTATGAACATTAAATGCATGTTTATTCATGATTTATATATCCAATGTCAAAGAATTTAAATATATTTTCATGCATATTCATTAAATGTACTAAAAGCAATTTTAGTGTATATGTTATGTTATAAACACCATTGATTCTTGAATTCGTCATCCACTATTCAAACATGCAATATTCACTTTTCAATTCGTCATTCAAACATGCAAGCGTAGATGTTTTGTTACCAATATTAAATTACAATTTAAACTTTAGAATATATTAAATTGCAATATTAAAAGCAAAAAAATATTAACGTACAATTTTGCAACATTAGTACTTTTGTTATGTAGTTGGGACAGAATTCACCAACAACAACAAAATAAATTGTAGGAAACAAAAAATATTAACGTACAATCATAATCATACTATATCCTTGTATAAAAAAAACTTTGACCAAGTAAGTTATCTTTTAATCCGCAAGAAACATCTCCACGTGTCTTTTTGATCTAGAAAAATCCTTGTTTTCCACAATGTTTCTCTATTTCCATCAATATCTTTGATCATACCAAGTTTCCTAGCCCTTTGCAAAAGTAATATATAGAAATGAGATCCACTATATAACTAATAAAAGAACAAACTTTGAAAATAAAAAAAATGAAATGATGAAGCTTTCAACCACAAAAATCAAGAAAGGTTGAACCTTTAACATTGAACCAAAAAAAAAGCAAGAAAGGTTAAGAAAAATACTATGATAAAAGGAAGGAACTAATTTTAAACCAAGAAAATATAGGAAACCTTGCAACTTCAATGTTTCTCTATTTCCATCAATATCTTTGATCATATCAAGTTTCCTAGCCATCTGCAAAAGTAATATATAGACATTAGATCCAATATATAACTAATAAAAGAACAAACTTTGAACAAAAAAAAACATGAAAGGTTAAAGCTTTCAACCACAAAAAATAAGAAAAAGGTTGAACCTTCAACATTGAACTAAAAAAAGCAAGAAAGGTTAAGAAAAATACTATGATAAAAGGAAGGAACTAATTTTAAACCAAGAAAATATAGGAAACCTTGCAACTTCAATGTTTCTCTATTCCATCAATATCTTTGATCATATTAGATTTTCTAGTCATTTGTAAAAGCAATATATAGACATGAGATCCAATATATAACTAATAAAAGAACAAACTTTGAACCAAAAAAAACATGAAAGGTTAAAGCTTTCAACCACAAAAAATAAAAAAGGTCGAACCTTCAACATTGAACAAAAAAAGCAAGAAAGGTTAAGAAAAATATTATGGTAAATGGAAGGAACTAACTTTAAACCAAGAAAATATAGGAAACCTTGCAACTTCAAAAAAACAATATACAAAGAAGATCAAAGCAACAACAATCATAAGGTTGAAGCTTTCGACAACAAAAAATCAAGAAAGGTTGAAGCTTTAAAGCAGGATGAAGAAAAAAAAATCAACCAAAGAAGATTAAAGCATATACAAAAGTAACCTTTCAACCAAACTATGAAAAAAGTAATGAACTAACTTTCAAGCAAGAAGGAAGAAGATGAGTATGAAAGGAAGTGGAAATATTTAAAGATCGAAGGAAGAAGATGTATAAAAGAAGGAGGTGGAAAGAAGGACGGAGTGAATATGAACTATAAATGCATATGTACACGTGTCAATATCAGAATTGATGTGCAAAATTTTGGAGAATGACCAAAAAACCACCATAATGGATACATGTCAAGAATTTAAGTTGGGGTAATTCAATATTTTCATTAGACTTTAGTTTTCTTAGTTATACAATAGATGGTTATTAAGTTATATATCGAACCGAAAACTATGACAGTTGATTAGAAAAAATCTGTGTCTGTGACATGAGCTCAAATATTAATGTATAATTGAATATTATGTATAATACATATATTTTAAGCGTAAGTTGATTACTTGTGATGTAAATTTTTCATATGCTTGTATTGAAATGAACGAAATTGCAGTTGTTGAATTTATTATGATATCACTTATTGGTCATTCTCATTTTAAAATAACATTTATCTATACTAACTTCAAAAGAAATAATATTGTTGTACAATGTATTTGTAATAAACACAATAACAATTGCGTATTTTTTATATTCAAAAGTTATTTAAACAACTATAATCAAAAGACAATATTATTTAATTACATTCATAAGTTATGGATACAATCATAATTTTATTTTTTTTATTTCTTATATATATATTAGTAATTTGATAAAGCAAAAAACTAATGTTTTATCGAGTACTGAAGTATAAATATAACTTTTATTTAAGAAATAAATATACTGTCCATTCTATACGTCTTTTGCAGATGCACGGAAGAAAAGGAAATTGGTACTAAAAGAAAAGAGAATGAGTATTGATAAGGTGTTGAATATACAAAAAATGGAAGGGACATGAACATCAGACATGAAATTCAACACCATTGTCTAATTTGTGGATAAAATTCATTAATCAAGATAGTTCATCCTCAAATGTTTTACAAGAATCTTCGAATTGTAACCCAAATGATAGAAGATTACATTATATTTCAAATAGTTGGTTCAACAAAAATTGTATTGGTATAAATCTTGAAGATAGATTTTGAGAGACTGGTCAAACTTCCACACCATATAAAAGTTAGAGTACCATGTGTATTGAAGATAGTAATGTTACAAATCAGACAACTGAAATTGACGAACATCAATGGTTTTCTAAAGCACATCAAAATAGTGGCTTCGTCAATGATTTTTTTAATCCAACAACATCGACTAAAAGTAAAGGTAGTTTAAAATCAATGCCTATTGTTATAGTACACTATATACAGGCCTATATTTACTAAATGAATGAACAAAGTCAAACAATGTTCGATAAGTAATGTTTACTTTGTATTACTGAATACCATATTGGACCTAAATGCAGATGACGCAGCACATATTACACTACCCGATGAAGAAGAAGAACATGAAATACAAGATGAGAATCATTTGTCTTCATTGTCAATGTCAAGATACAACACTAATATCTAAAAACTTTTTGCTTTGATCAATATACTTTGTTTACTAACATGTTTTTCATTATGCACAACATATGCAGATATAAGTGATCCAATATTCATATGTACATAACGTTAAGCTTATATGTGGTACTAGGAAAGGATGGACAAACATAAACATCAATCAAATCCAAAATTCCAACTATGTTGTGGTAATGGTAAAGTTCAGTTACCACTATTGAAAGAACCCCTAACTGTTTTGCAAAAACTTTTATTTGATACTGAGTCAAATGAGAGCAAGAATTACCAAAAACATATCAAGACATATAACATGATGCTTGCGTTTACTTCTCCGGAAGCAAAATTTCATAATACTTTTAACAATGGTCATGGTCCTCCAAATTTACATATTCATGGGCAATCTTGTCATAGAATATGGAGTCTTTTGCCTCTCCCAAGCGGTGCACCAAAGTTTTCCCAACTATATATTTATGATACTGATAATGAAATTCATAACATAATACAATCTTTCAGGTAAATTTGGTTACTTATACCATGCATTATATTATTTTTAAATTTTAATTATTTATGATACCATCTTTTCACATAAACCGAACCAGCATTGGTGTTGCAATTGTAAAAAAATTTAACCAAGATGCTAGATGATTTTAATGTTCACGCCAAATCATTCAGAATGGCAAAGGATGTGTACAAAGACCACCCATATGATAATCTAAAGTTGAGACTTATTGGAGATAGAAACAAAGATGGGAGGGTTTACAACATTCCTAATGTGTCAAAAGTAGCATCTCTTATTGTTGGTGATGTGGACACTACGTCTCCTAGAGACATTATTATGGAAAACAGACCCGGGAAACTCCAAAGAATAAATGAGTTACAGGATGGGTATAGGCATGATGTTAGTCATCGTGACAGGATGCTGCCAAGAAATCTTAAAAGAAACCGGTTCACTATTAGGGAGTGGTTCTGTTTCAGATTACAAACAAGGCATTGTGAAGCATTGACCCTACTAAGGTAACGAAGATTGATTAAAAAATTTATTGTAGATGGTTATACGATGATAGAATCGAAATGATTATCGTTTATCAAGAACAATCAATCAAAGATAAGAGTTGATAAATATAGTAATTTTTGTGAACATTCCATTAGCGGCTTAGACAGCCATGGATCATAGAAAGGTAAAAGGGTTGTACTACCTTCTTCATTTATCGGAAGCAGAAGATTCCTGAACCAACTATATTTTGACGAAATGGCCATTTGCAGTATTGTTGGATTTCCAAACCTGTTTGTGACGTTCACATGCAATCCAAAATGGCTTGAAATAGTAAGGTTACTTGAGCCACACAAACTCTTCGCAGCTGACTAGCCAGATATAGTTGCTAGAGTCTTCAGAATTAAATTTGGACAACCTTTATCAGACTTAACCAAGAAACATTTTTTGGGCAAGGTTATAGCATGTAAGTATTACAAACCTTCTACAACCTGTTAAATTTTGTGTATATTCCAAGGATATATGGTTGAACTCCAATACATTTGACTACAAACATGTATACTGTAGAAATTCAAAAACATGGACTGCCTCATGAACACTTGTTGATTTTCTTGCATCCAGCCAACAAATATCCAAATGTAAAGATATTGACAAGGTCATATCAGTTGAGATTCTACGTCTTATTCAAGAGCCAAAACTGCATCAATGTGTCAAGGAACACATGATACATGGTCCATGTGGGACAATTAATAATTCCCTTCCTTGTATGAAAAATGGTAAATGCTCAAGATTCTTTCCCAAAAAAATTTACCCCATTACTACCATATCTGAAGATGGCTATCCTTATTATCATAGAAGGAACAATCTGTCCACAATCATCAAAAATGGTATCAGCCTAGATAATCGATCTATTGTACCTTACAACTTTGTTTTGTTGGTCAAATACCAAGCTCATATTAATTTGAATGGTGCAATAAAAGTTCTTCTGTCAAGTACTTATTCAAATATATCAACAAGGGTTATGGCAGAATAACGACAGCTATCGTACCTAATCATCATTAATCCAATATGAATAAGGAATCTATTGACGAGATTAAGAAATATTTGGACTGCAGGTATATCTCCCTATGTGAATCATGTTGGAGATTTTTTTTTCTTTTCCTATTCATGAAAGAAATCCTGTAGTTGAAAGACTATATTTCCATCTCCCTGGTGACCAATGTGTATACTTTAAAGATGATGATTGCATTGATGATATTATGGGAAAAGCAACAGTTGTAGAATCAATGTCTATAAGTTGGATGAAGTGTAACAAGAATTACCAATAAGCAAGATGTTTAACATATTCGCAAATTGTGTCCAAATTTGTGTATGCAAAAAAAAGAAAGATGTTGGAAACCCAAAAAGATGGGAAACACTAACGAAAGACTTATTTGGGTTCCTCCAAGTTCAGGAGAATTGTTTTATTTGAGGAGAATGTTAACTCGTTTTAATGGTCCTTTATCATTTGAAGACATTAGGACAGTGAAAAATATAGTGTACCCTACGTTTAGAGAAGCATATTTAGCTTTGGGAGTCTTATCAGATGATATAGAATATGTTGTAGCAATCAAAGAAGCCAAGGATTGGGGTTCAAGTCATTTTTTATGAAAGTTGTTTGTAACAATTTTATTGTCAAATAATGTTAACAAACCAGATGAGTTATGGAAAAAACCTGGGAATGGATTTCAGATGGAATTCTACACAACGAAAGAAATATTATTGGTCGTCCAGGTAATATATACAAGTTATTTGGTATTGCATTTCAATATTGGTATTGTACAATAACACAAAGTTTAAATCATGTAGAATTACAACTCAGCAATGAGATCCTGCAAAATTTAATTTTACTAGAGATAAAGAAACTGATGCAACTAAATAGAAGCTCATTAAAAAAGTTCTCATCCATCCCTTACCCAAGTTCCTTTATTCATATGCATACTAGAAACAAATTAATATATGCAGAACTTGACTATGACATTGATAAAGAATGAAATTTATTTGAATCTAATTTCAGATCAATGACAAGTAATTTTTTTTTAGTTGATAAATTGTTTTCAAGTTCTATTAATCATTGTATACTCTACTTACTAAGAATTATGTAGGTGAGCAAAAAGAAATATTCCACAAGATCAACAATGTTGTTATAGAAAGAGTAAGAGGTGTATTTTGTAAGACCAGAGAAATTTAATTAATTAAATAAATAAATAAATAATAAATGCGGGTAATGGAAACCTTTATGACATTTAATGCTAGGACTTCGACATGGAGTAGTATTAGCTCAAATGGTTGAGAGTACTTAATTTTGTTGAGAGGACTTGGGTTTAAGTCTTGTGTATGTCATTTGTGTGTTAAGTTAATTGTTTTATTCTTTTGAGAATATGTGTGATCATGTTGCGTGATAATATAATCTTAGATGCATAGGAATTATCACGAAACATGAATTGGTTAAATGATTGTGCTTTGATTGGGCAATATGGTGGTTGTGTGTTCGAACCTGGCCATAGACAAAGAGGTTAATGAGACTTAATTAGACTTTAAGGACAAAATTAGTAGAGAATTTTAATTAATTTCGCTTTAATTTAATAAAATTAGTTTTAGGGCTGAAAAGTGAGGAGAATCAAGTGAATTTTCGTGTGGCTGCAACCTAGGGAGTTCAGAACTGTAAAGAGAGGAGTGAGGTGAGTGTTTGGATTTAATAAAGAGTCGCTTAGGTTTTTCCATAGTTTATTTATTCCTATTCCAAAAATAACATTGATTTAAATAAATATAATTATAATAAAGGATTTGTATTTTTTTTCTTCTTTAGCATATGTTGTTATATAACGACGGGGACATCATTTTCTCAATTCCAATCGACTAGGCGTATTGTGTCGATTCTTGTTAGTAATCTATCTAGAAATACCGCTTTATTCCTTATTTAGAGTTCAGAACTGTAAAGAGAGGAGTGAGGTGAGTGTTAGAGGGCTGGGAGAAGGTCTCAAGGTTGGAGGTTCAAAGAAAAGACGATTTGGGGCAAAGAGAAAGTTTAGAAACACTTTTGGAGTGAGGAATCCAGGTTAGGGGAAGCTAACCTTTTGCGTGTTTATTTTTTTGTAGTATGGCCTTATTTGTCTTAATGAAGCTTGATCTTGTCCCCGTTCTCTTTATCTTTTGTTAATCGATGAATAAAGTTTTGAAGCATATGCATGTGTATCATGGTGTGTATTGTTTCCACAGTGGTTTCCTTTCCCTATGATTCTATGAGCGAGTGCATCTTTTATAGTCTATGCATACATTATTTTGGCCCTTCTATTCCCATACATAGGGGCGCTGTCAGATTTACTTCTTTTCTCCTTTGATGCGTAAGGTTTTCCAAAGGTAGCGAGTGTTGTCGTGGTGTGTATAAGTGTGTGGATTTTCCATACCATGTTTTTAGGTTGATTTGGGGTTACTCATGATAGTGCATTTGTTATGAAAAGATTAAAAATGTTGTGTGGCTTCGTTTATGATAAATGTAACCATTATTGATTGGAGGCGTGGTACTATTTTCACATTATGGTGTTTTTAATCCATTTGTTTCAGGCCAATTGTGTTTTTTTTTCTTTGAGAAACATAAATTATAACTTAGTATTACTCATTTAATTATAACTCCCATATAAGGAGTTTTTTTTTCTCTCACGTGAAAGCACCATGTTTTCCTTATAATAGAATATTCCTGTTAGGGGAACGAATTTATTTGTTGGTTGATATCGTGTCTTTTATTGTTTTGCTTCAGGAAATGCATTGCTTTCAAAGCATATAAAAAAAAATGATTTTAAAAGCGTTAAAATTGTGACATTGACATTATTTGTACATTTCTTTAAGAAATGAAATTTATGCCAAGTTCGCTGTGTGTTCTAGCATTAGTAAATATAAAGAAAAATATGTATATAAATTTGATGTATATGTCAATTTTTCATAGCTATATAAATGTAAAGTATAAATAAATGATTTCATGTTTTATTTATTTCTCATTTCTTTGGCCTGATTAGTAAATGCCATTTGAAAAATACCTTTCATTACTTTTGTATGCACGTGATGATTGCAAAGTGACGACCAAACAATGGGTTCAATTTTCACTTCTAAATTATGATATTATTTTAAAGTTTTGAACCTCTTACTTTTGCAATTGTGATTACTATTTTTTTTTTCGGACTTGTAGTATGTTAAATGGATGTTGTTTGCTGTATTCGGGAATGATATGATGATGCAATTATTTTATCATGTTATTATGTTTGGGTAGTTTCTGTTGTTCTACGTGTGGCCACACTGGGTTCCTTTTGTTTCTTTCATATCACATGTTTCTTGAATAGATAGAAGACCATGGTCACATGTGTAACATTCCTACTAGAAATTACTTAATTAAATAAATAAAATAAAATATAGAAAATCAATCGACAAAATTTTATTATTTCCAAACGCGGGAAAATTCAAATCATTTTTCAATGCGCCATAATTTAAACATAACTAAATAATAATCTTATTACAAGTTTTCAAAATCGAACATAATGAAAGAACATCATAAAAAACCCTAGCTCAAGAGCCCCCAAGCTAGCTCTCTCTCCGTCTCCATGCGTCACCAGTATCACTTGGAACATCATCTGCTTTCGCGTAACGATCACACGATCATCGCCAAACACAAACAGAAAGGGTGAGCTCAAAATAAACAATTAGTTAATTTAATAAACTTAACAATACACCCAATTATTTTATTCTAGTTAGTTCTTGGCCAAGACCTTAATCCCCAAGGCTTTTCAACCTTCACAACACACCAATAGTTAGTCTCGGATTCAGGGTTTATGATGCTCACACGAACCTGCCCGTTTGTGGTCCTGCCTCTACGAACCTCCTCGCTCGTAGTCTTGCTATACAAACCTCCTCGCTCGTAGTCCAACTCTACGGACCTCCCCGCCTGTAGTCCAACACACGTAATCCACCAGCTACGAACCTCCCCGCTCGCAGCATCTCTCAAGTGTGAGCACGGAACATACGAATCTCCCCGCTCATATCCCCACACAAGAATATCAGGATATGAACCTCCCCGCTCATATCATCATGTGTTCATCACTAGTCATGAACCTACCCGCTCATGACAACATCAAGCATATCCTAGACCAGGACCAACACAACAAGTCATGCAAAACATATCACAACGCACCCTGCCACTACACCATCGCCTAGCGTAGCCTAAGCGCGACTAGGCGAAATGGCAGTACAGACCGCCTAGCGGTTCCACATCACCGTCGGGCGCCACAACTCACAAGACATTCTTGTTTCCTACTATCTCCTGGCGGTTTAGTCTACACCGCCAAGCGCTACACTAGTAATGTGACACTATTGGTTTTAGGTACTCTAATTCATTTCCTAGAATTCAACCATTCAATTCTCAAACATCCAGAAATCAACATACACATTCATATATTCCAAATTACAACATCACAACACATATGCATCTTTTAAGTATAAGCACACATTCCTCTCTTTTATAATTCATATATACTTACCTCTTAAATCAATTCCAACACACACTTTATTTTCCCCTTCTCATTTTACCAACCCTTTACATGCTTACAATTCACATACCCCACAAAAGACACAATGAAAGTTATATACTTATTTCGCATGCCCTCGCAATTCCATTACATTTAAAGTATGATTATCATGTTCCCATACTTTTCCAAAACCCGTCATGATCATACAACACTCGGTCATAGTGATATCATCAATAGTGGCCTTATTCACACACTTATAACATCATACATTCGAGCTAACATATATATGTTCATATATTCAACATGGCTCAGCAAGCACTACTAAAAACATACTCATCAATCACACATCTATAAATATTATATATACTTTCACCAATCAAGGCCTATCAGCACTTGAGCACACTTAACCATCCATTAGTATTCATACTATTAGGGAATTCAAACCACCAATCATGAGTGACGTATATCTCCCTCTGCAGGCATCTCATTCAAATCTCCATCGTTCAAAGTGAAGAACAACATGTTGTGAATCACCTTCCAAAATTTCATCTAAATCGTTCGGTTAACGAATCGGGAAACACAATTTTACGAAAACTGCACAAACTAGAAAAATATGTGACGCCTAGCGCCCATAAACTCAAAGCTTGGCGCCTGGCGGTATCAAAGCTGCGCCCGGCGGTTCCTGCTGCACGAAAAGTACGAAAAAATAGCGTTTTTCACAGTGTTTGCATCGCCTGGCAGAGTCACCCTTGCCGCCAGGCGGTTCTTCACAAAAAAAAAAAAAACCCAAAATTGGGTTATTACTCATGCGTCGCTTGGTGGTACATTCAAATCCGCTAGGCGGTTTTTGGGAATTTTTCCAGAAACTCGAAAACACCGTGATTTGGGATTATGCAGGGCATCATGATCATACATTGCAATACCAAACAATCATAAAGCATGTATTACGTGAAGGAACTCCCCTAACTTGTTAATCCTTGCTCAAAATGGAGGAATCAAGACTTCTGTTGTGCCATCACTAGTCCAACCTTGGCCTTCTCCCATTACACTTTATGCTCTTATCAATTTCCACATAACACTCAACTTCAGACCCTCTTTTCCACTATCAAATTCGTTTTTCTTTACCCCTTCACGTTTTTCTCTCTTTCTTCACCCAAAAACTCTCCAATTAGACCCTTAACTAAGCCTTAATGCTTGTTAATGATAGGGGAAACGAAAATGGCTTTGAATTAGGTGTTAATGACCATTCAAAGACCATTATTGGTTGTCTCCCAGCCCACTGAGCTGCCTCCCTTGGCAGGTTCAATCTCCATGCCAAAGGAAATTTTGGCAAAAAGAAAGTTAAATTCGTTCTTAGTAAGGTTTAAACCCACAACCACTCAACCAATTCATGTTTCATGATAATTTTTATAATTTTAGGATTACATTATCACTACTCAGTTCAAACATAACATTAAAATAATACACTTATTAAAATATCATACAATTAGCATACATAGGACTCGAACCCAAGTCCTTTCAAATAATTAAGTACTCTCAACCACTTGAGCTAGTATTGTTCCACATCATAACAACCCACATTAAATGTCATAAAGGCTCCTACGACCCGCATTTATTAAATAATGACTTATTTAATTATTTAAATTTCTCGGGTCTTACAACATGTACTTTGTTACTTTCTTTAGACTTGAGTGCAGACCGCACTTAAGCTTTGGTTCCTTATTCTCATTCTTTTCTTTTGTATCTTATATCACATGTTTAGTTGCATGGATGTGGGTAGCTCTTTGGGTTTCAAATCATGTTTCATATATCCTGTTAGTGTAAGATAACATGCATGGTGTTTGGATTCCAATTTTTGTAAAGCTTGTTATTTGGGTGTAGGTATGTGGGTGTTTCTAGAATTTGACTGAATTAGGGATGTGAGAATGTTATGTATGAAACATTATTTACTAAATTTTAAGGGATTCCATGTGTGTGAGTTATTCTTAAATCCTTGTCATTATTGATTAATCAAATTGATGAGTATGTGTGGGGTTATGTAAGCCTAGGTCATTTTATTAGTATGAATCTATGTTAAGGAATTTTGGATGCATGTATGGTGTGAAAGAGTGCCTTGGATCATGTTTAAGGAACATAAAACCAATAAATTCGCATTACTAGTGTAGTGCCTGGCGGTGGGGTCTGAACCGTTTGGCGATATCTACAAAGACAATGAGGTTTGGAGTGCGTTATCGCTTAGCGACGCGGGTATTGCGCCAGGAAGCTTCGGGTGTAGGGTTGGATTGCGTGGAGGATTCTACACAGCTTTGAATTGAGGTCTTGAGGTGATGTTTGGCTAGGGCCCCAGTTATGAGTGCAACTTGTATTGGGGTAACATGTGGTCACTCGAAGTTGTAGCCTAGTGGTTTTGGAAGTCTAGTGGAGTGCACGAAATCGTGGCTTGTATAGATGGGTTCCAAAAGATTGCCCTCCTCGGTGTTATCCGACAAGTTTGGTAGTCTTGAGACAAATACGAACTGCGGTTCGTATTGGGAACTCCACTTGGTGTTGCGAATTGTGTTCGTAACAAGATTATTCCCGTGTGTGGACTAGAGGTGGTGGCCTGTAGTCGGAGGGGAGGGTAGACACTCGTGGCAACAACGATCGATCAAAGTAATCATCAAAGAGTGTAGAATCAAGAGGCATTCATAGCAAGTGATGAAGTTTGGGGTGTGAAACTTGAGGGTTATTAGAAGTGTTTGAATTACTGAATGGTTATTTATTATATTGTGTAGTGCACTTTTATTTTGTTAAGTTCACCCTATCTCCTTCTAATTGGCGATGATCACGTAACTCATTACATGGGAGCAGTTGATGTTGTAGGAGATGTTGGTGAGACTTAGCTTCAAACCAGGGCAACTTGGGGATTTTATTTCTACAGTTATTTTTATTACGTTGTAATCTGGATTTGAAATTGGATTTGAATTTGGATATGTAAGGTTGAATTAAATTTTATGTTTTAAACATTTTGGCAATTATAATAAATTTTTTATTCCCGCATTTTGGGAAATGTGTTGAGTAAATGTTATCTTTTCAATTATTTATTAATAAATATATTTAAATCAGTAATATTTGGACGGGATGTTACATATTCTTCCTTTATGGATATGGTGGAACAGGGAAGACATTCATGTGGAAAACAATAACATCTACCATAAGATCTCAGGGAAAGATTGTGCTAACGGTAGCATAAAGTGGAATGGCATCTCTTCTATTGCCTGGAGGTAGGACAACACATTCAAAATTTAAGATATTGATCCCTACACTTGACAATTCTATTTGTAACATTAAACAAGGTTCAGAAATTGCAGAACTTTTAAATCAAGCAGAATTGATTATTTTGGATGAAGCTCCAATGGCTCACAAATATTGTTTTGAAGCTTTAGATAGATCATTGAGAGATATAATGAAAGGACACTACAATGACCAATTAGTATTTGGAGGAAAGGTAATAGATTTTTGTGGTGATTTCAAACAAATTTTACCTGTTATTCCTGGTGGAACACGATCTGATATTGTACATGCAACAATAAATTCTTCCTATTTATAGAACTATTGTAAAGTTTTAATGTTGACCAAAAACATGCGCCTGTTACAAAAAGGGATTACAAAGCAATACTACAGTAGAAATTGAGCAGTTTTCTCAATGGATTGTTAAGGTAGGTGATGGAATGATGGGGGAACCTAATGATGGTTTAGTTGAGATCGATATTCCTAAAGAATTATTGATTTCAGATTTTACTGACCCAATACAGGGAATAGTGTCAACGACCTATCGATCAACGACCTAAACCCTAAACCCTAAACCCTAAACAATGATATTTTTTTACAACATAGACCAATATTGGCCAGTAGAATAGAGATAGTAATACTAAGTATCAATAATACCAAGTATCAATAATATAATTCTTTCCGCCATATAACTATGTTTGGTTCTAGTCCAATAGTGTATTCATTGCAAGTCAAGCAAAGGAATATCATAATTTAGACTCAATTGAAGAATCTGAATATGGTCAAACTGATTCTTATAATCTTATTACTTCTGAATTTCTCAATTCATTGACAACGTCAAGAATTCAAAGTCACACAATTAAACTGAAAATTGGAGCACCAATAATGTTGTTGAGAAACATAGATTAATCTAAAGGGTTGTGCAACAGAAGCAGGTTAATAGTAACAAAGCTTGCAGACCATGTCATAGGAGCAAGAATGATTAACAGCAACAATAATGGGAACGAGATTTATATCCCTAGGATGTCTATGTCACCATCCTAGTCTCCTGGGCCATTTAAACTAATAAGAAGACAGTTTCCAATAATGTTTCCTATGCAACCACAATAAATAAATCTCAAGGACAATAATTATCTTTTGTGGGCCTATATTTACCAAAATTTGTCTTTAGCCATGGTCAACTTTATGTAGCACTGTCCAGGGTGTAGAGTAAAAGTGGACTAAAGATCTTAATTCATGATAAGGAACATAAATCTATGTCAACTACAACAAATGTTGTTTTCAAAGAAGTTTTTGACAATTTGTATTTGTGCTAAAAAACATATTAAGTTTTTTGTAGTATATCAACACAAATCACAGACGGATTTAAATTTTGTATCTTGGGCTGACAAAAGAAAATTGGTTTACAATTTATTATATTAACATCGATCAACATACTTGAGTTCTTCATGCGTAACAATCATTAACATGGTTTTGCAGATGAAGCACAACACTTAATAGAGATGGCAATTGATGATTTCAAAGCGAGTTTGTACTATATAAGCACGAAAACTGTGGATCACAATTTCCACACAGATCCAGATCTACTTTAGGTCCTTCAAAACATTTACTCATTACGTATAGAGAGATATACATACCATCAATTTGGTATTTCTATTGACAACCCTCAATGTACACCTCCATCTTTAGTACACATATAATAATAATGATATGAATTTAGTTATCCTAAAACTATTTTTAACTGTTTTGCGGTATATTTAACAATATTATTGGTAAAGAGTTACACGTTATTAACAATTAAAATATTGGTCCTTAAAAATGACAACTTATTATGAACTACAATTATTTAAAACAACATTATTAATTACATCATGAATTATTGTGTACGTTATACCTTATTTGAAAAATTAGTTGATGCCAAGTATATATTTTTGATATATATACACCAAAATATAAAAAGAAAAAACCAAACAACATAATTATAGCATGTGACCAAGGATGAAACAAAACCACTTTACTGTATTACTAAAGTTCAACATCTGAATAAATTAGAAAGTTAAGAACCATTAAATATGTCTGTAAAGCAAAACATGTAGATAAATTCTAGGTTTTCTAAATTAACTTTTACAAAAAAGATTTGGTACATGACTTCCATCAACTGACTTTAATTATTGTCATGAAACCATTCTTCTTGGATGAAACTTCAATCCTTATGGTATCTCCTTCTTGAAAACCATTATTCAAGCGGAAGAGTTTCCATCAAGAGCCTAGGTAACACTATCTTCTACACCTTCCAAATCATGTTACATTGCAAAACGAAATCCTTCCCTTGTCATTGTATATAATATATTTAATCTTATTCTTTTTCAAGGCTTGTCTCACAAATTTAGTTTCCAAATACTAAGATCAAAAACGAAAAAAGTTAGTCATTACATGTATTTCTGCAAAACTATTAATGAACATATATGATTTCACAATATTATTTACCAATGAGGAAGACTTCACATCATTGGCAAACAAAGTTTTATCTGTTGAATAAAAGAAATCATCAGTATTGTACTCCTCATTGTAATAATGTCGTTGAACTTCAGGTGGGTTGGAGTAGTAAAAAATATATTCGTATATATCAGAATATATTCTAAACTGAAAACTATTGTCCCCTATAAATTTCAAATGAACAATATGAGCATTCTTCAACTTATAATAACCAACCATTTGTAAAATACCCCTACCAATTTGTAAGGATCCAAAATCATTTTCTTCCACCATGACAATGTATTGTTTACCCATTGGATTTATCATTCTTCCTTCTCCTACTACTATTTCATGTTTGCAAAAATGAAGAAACAGATCATTGAGAACAATGTAATCTTGTAAACAATTGGTCGATGTTAATCAAATCATTTATATAACAGTTAAAATAACTATATAAAGCGTATTCATCAATTTTTACCTTCTTTAGTTTGAGGACACTTCTAAAACAGGTGAAGAAATTTGTGGAGAAAGAAGTAGATAGTACAGAATTAATATCCTTTCCGACAGGATATTGTATCTCTTCCCAAATCATATTAAAAATTCGGAACTCAAACAAAGTGTTGCCTGTGTATTGAGTAACTATGAAATGATCACTTGTCAGATTATATATTGTAGCTATTTCTTTGCGACTGGAAAATGACTTGCCACCCACGTTATCATCATGGACTCTTATAGTAACAATGTTTCCATTTCTATCCATTAATTTATTACACCTCATACTAATTTCTTGACCCCAATATAGAAGAAAGTTATCTTCGAAAATGACATCATCCTGATACAAAATATGTTTACATGTTACATTTTCTATAAATAAAAGAAGTATCATAAAGATAAGACATTTGACATGAAAAGCGATACACACAATTAATGTATTCCAAAAACAACATACTACAAACACCATCCAATATCAAATTACACAGCAAATAAAAATGTATAAAACCTTAACCTATCAATATACAACAATGAATAAAAATAAATAACTATAAACGACAACATCAAACTTTTCTCTTTCCAAACAAACCCTAGAAGATGAACATCTATACCACTACAAATGTATATAAAGACCTTTGTACGAACACATTAACACAAATAACTCTAGACAACTGATTAAAACATTCAGAGTAGACAATGAGAGATGATCGTGATAGAACACATTTAAAACAACAGAAGAAACTTACTTCATCAAGACGAAGAAGTCCAACAAAGGTTTGGAACCAGTCCTTGAAGTAATGAGGATTACTAGACACCATGGTTGAGAGAGGATATCAAAATATCAAAAGACTTCTTCCTGGACTATGTTTGACGATGAAGACAGAAAGTTAGTTGTCATTCCTTAAATATATCAGTTGCACGTTTTAAAACATGAGCTCTGTTTTTGGAATTTTGACTTTTAAAATTCTTCCAATATTTCCATTATTTCAATGTCGTTCTTTAAAAAATATTATTACTATGATAATTATTGACTTAATAAAACTGAAAAATTTACATACAACATAACTTTCACAATTTACCATAAATCAATAAATTTTTTTTTTCTATTTTACCTACAAATTGAATTAAAACTGAATGTCCGATAAAATAAGTAAATGAATAAAATCTTTATTGTCACATAATTAAAAATTAAAAATAACTACAACAAATTATAGTAGTTGATTAAAATAATCCTTTATAATTTTGTATAATTAACAAATACTAACTTCATAATTATCCTATTTTGTGATGTAACATATATATTTTAAACCAACTTCATTGTTATACTACCATATCATATACGCAATTTTCTATTAAAACTAAAGAAAAGCACAATGTATATATGTACTGCACATTGACATTTACATGTAATCTGATTCAATTTTTATTTATTATATTAATAATAATTATTTATATAATATGTACAACAAATTTGCAAATGGAGATAAAGAGTTTGATTAATAACTTGTATTAGATGTTAAGCATGACAACCCATGTCAGGGTTTTTAAAAAAAGATACATAATATCTCATAATTTATCAAACCAACACTACATCAGTTGATTACAAAATATATGTTCCATATCACTAATCTCTTAGCAGAAATAGAAATACTAATGTTTTCCAAAAGTTAAAGGTGAAAATATTACATGGATATTCAAATGTGAATTACACTCATATACTTAGACTTCTCTCTACAAGTACCAAATCTTAGAACATCTCCAATTCTATAGCCATTGTTAGAACAAAATTTCTTCCACCCACTTGTGAGATAGCATTCGGTCCTGCTTCTACGTGCCCATTTGATATCGCACAATGAACAAATTCCATCACTATTAACCAGATAAATAGATTTTGTACCATGATCCAAACCACCAACAACAAAAGAAGCTTCCAAATACTAATTAAATGGACAAAAAATAAAAGGATACAAGAGTCAATATCCAAAGGCGAATAAAGGTCATATATAAATAATAAAATACACTTAAATGGTCATAGATACTTACAAGCTTTGAACTGTTGATATCATTCTCAGTTAGAGTCTTGACCATTGAAAACTAATAGTCCTCTTCATCATGTGCCTCTTCATCATCAGACTCATTTAATTGTGAACTACCTCCCCAAGTACTATTACTCATATCTTTAATATAGTCGATCTTTTCACCAGACAAAGAGAATGCTCTAAACTAAAATTTGTTCTTATTGAGATAGTGAACATGCAGGATGTGATTTGTTTCCAATTAATAAAAATCCATCAGATGTCCAATACCAAATTTTATAAAAACATCATCTCAATTCTTTCAATAGGAAGCATGTGAATCCTGCCCTCTGGATCCATCAACTGAATCATGTTGTCTAAGAACTCAGTGTTGCAATACTTAACAAACAAATCATCCAATGATGCATAATCCTATAAGACATAAAGATAATTAGACCAATGCTTATATCACAAGTTGAGTTATCAAATATTGGAAAAATACATTCCAAACTAACCTTCATATGATTCATATTCGTAACCAACTGAAAAACAGGTTCCAGGTAAAATGATCCATAGCAAGACGTATTTGCATAGGCACAAGATATTCGATTTCAACATATGACATACTTATTATCCTAAACTAGAAAAATACAGAACCTAAGAATATTGTGCCAATATAGTGTATATTGTCCAACTTATAAAAATACATAAGTTGATCTATATTGCAAAAATAGCCCTTATCAATCAAATTTTTTTCAAATGAAAATTTCAAAACATTCCCAATAGGATCCATAAAATAGTTGACTCTCACACTCAACTTATTTCTCCAATAAAACATAAAAAGTTCTTGAAACTCAATATATTAATGTCCACAAATAGATTAAGAATTACAAACAACATTTTTTTCAAAGAACACATACAAATCCTCCATTACATGCAATTGATTCCAACGCTCACTGAGTAATCCTAAAAAACAACAATGAAAAACAACGAACTCACCTTGCCCGGATGAAAGCACCCTAAAGAACTCTGGAAAGGTTTGGTCAACATTACTTCACCATCAGCCATCTCTATAATTATGGTTCCCCTTTTCACCTAGGGTAAATGTTTTGTTTTAACACAAACAAACAACAAACCCTTTTAGCTTTTTAAACTACAATAAAATTCCAATAAAACACAAATATATTTAAAATAATAAGAATAATTTCATTACATAACGATTCATTGTTAGTCCAAATTATTTTTATTAAAAAATAGTATAGCTTTTATAAAATACAGATCATAATATTTTAGATATCTATTAATGTAAAACTCATAATATTAGTATAACCAATTTTCAAATTAAAATTGTTTAAATATAATTATTTTGATTGTACACGAAATATTTAAGCACTAAAATTTAAATTGCTAATTTAAAAAATTTAAGTTAAACAATTATAGTTTATACATCATACTTAGTATAAACAACTAATATTAAAATTTGACTAAACATTTACTTTCACTCTTTTCATCATTTTAAGATTAATTAATATCTACAAATTACAATTAAACTCTAAAAAATATTGTAAGACACAAATTATAAACAATACATATGAATAAAAAATAATTACATATGATAATTTTAATAGTAAAAATAAGTACAAAATAATTTAAAATAATCTAACATATAAAAATACATATAGAGATCAATATTATTGATAGTATATATACGAATAAAAAAGTTAAAATAAATCGTTAAATAATGCAAATGTTGCATCATATAAAGGAAACATATGTCCCAAAATCCTGACAAGATATCGCTTGGAAGCATAGTTGACAAGGCATTGGATTTCTAGGTAAATTTCCTTGTGGTATTTTTCCTTTTTCATTATAGAAACATGTGGTATATAAGTACTTAAATTACATTCTTTCAAAACCTTGAAGTTAGTTAGCAGATAAAATATTTGAAGTCAGGCATGCCTCACATGTTGGGGACAAGTTTATGGTGAATATTGATGAAGCATCATGCACCTGCAAGAAGTGGAGCATCATTGGGATACCATGTTGTCATGCCTTGGCAGCCATGAGGTTTCTAAACATAAATGGAGAAGGTTTTATCTCCAATTGGTACAAGAAATCCACGTATCAAGAGACATACGCATCCATCATATTCCCAATCAATGGCCAAAAGGTGTGGGATATTACACCTTGTCCAAATATTTTGCCTCCTTTGAAAAGAGCATTGCCAGGTAGACAAAAAAAAAGAGGAGATTACAAGAATGGGAGCTAAGAAAAGATGATACACAAATGAGCAAAGCAGGGTTATGCAAGAGATGTCGTATATGTAGGGAACTTAGGCATAACAGGAGACATTGCCCCCAGGAACCATCACAGCAACCAACCCATGCACCACAGGCTTCTACACAGTCATCTCAGCGACCTTCACACACACCATAGCCTTCTAATGCAACAACCCAACAAAATTCATAACATGCACAACCTTCTGATGTAGCATCACAGCCACATTCACAACCTACACAACCTTCTACTGCAGCATCACAACAACCTTCTAAACCATCACACCAAGGCATAACATGTGGACCTTCCACGCAATTAAGTGTGCAACATACTACAACACCAAGGGCTTCTGCTCAACATTCTCAACAAGCAACAGGTGGGCATGGAAGAGCAATGACGAGGCCAAAACTGAATGCAAGGAGGGGATGCATATGGAAACCATGACTACATCTGCTTTGCTTATTATAAACTTACATAAACAACAAAACCTACCCGTGCCAACTACAATAACACCTAAGGCAGATCATAGACTAATTTAAATTCAACAACAAAAACACATTAATCATGTTCAGTACAAGGCAAACACAAACCACTCCAATCAACACCTTAATCCTTTTTTCTAATAAATTAATACATATTTCCAAATCATTAATTTTTTTTATTTCAGCAACCACTTCTTCGGCCATCACGCAACTCCTTCTCATTTCTTGGGAATTGAAAGTGCCACCAGCCCTTGCTTCATTCGTGCCACTGCCAACAACATTTTCTTCAATCTTTAGAATGCCACCAACCTTTTCTTCATTCTTCACATCCCCACAACACTTATCTTGAATCACAACAGTGCTTGCAGAACCCCTTTTTCTAATCCCATACTTAGCAAACCAACTGAAGTAATTGCACCCACCACACTCTTCACCTCCACTTTGTTCCAAATATACCATTCATGTCTTTATCAACAAACACAAAAACCTTACACAAATTACAAATCAACATTACCTTGAAGTTTGGACAGCCCCAAAATCTTTTCCCTTTGTTCTTGGTTGTTTTCGCAGTTCTCAACATAGACTTATCACCACAATAGCAAGTGGGTGTTACAGTAATGCTTCTACACCCACCACCACTGCAAAAATTGACGCTAGGGTTGTGCTTTCCCCAAACATTTGAACTTGAATAGGAAGAACAATTGGTCGAATTCATGACAGAACATAGGAGATGAAAACAAATGCTTTTAGGATTCAAAACCACTAATTTTTGTTGTCTTAAATAAAAACATTTTTGCACTGCATTCCACGTATAATTGACACGTTTCAGTAACAGAAATTCACCTCAGCAACCACAAACTGCGTTTAGCCCAATTTAACAGAAATGACACATTTGAGACATTTAAACAAAAAAGGAGACCAAATTGAGACTTCTAGAAATAAGGGTACCAAATTGAGATTTTGCCTCCAAAATGGGGACCAAGGGTATGATTAAACCTTAAAAATAACATAATACGTAAAACTACAAAAACATAAACATATGCAAAATCCTTATGTTTAGTGGAATTGGGAAATAAGGTTTTGAACAATTCTAAAGTTTCAAAATCAGAGGAACTAAGTTTTATATTTTTAATTTATTGTTTTATATTTTATATCCAATGTTATCCTCTTATATAAAAAATAGATAATAATATCGATAATTATTTATATATCATACTTATAATGTATCATAAATAATTTATTTGATATTTAAAATTTGAAAATAAATAAACATATAAAAGAAATTATACCTTAAATTAGGGGTGAGCAAAAAATCTAATTTTCTTGATCCATTCCACTTTTGCTTCAATCCAATCCATTTATAATCCATTTTATTAAAAATCCAATCCATTTAAAATCCATTTAATGGATCTGGATTTCAATCTAATCTACATTTTATATATTTTATGGATTGGATATCCATTTTATAAATCAAGATTTTTAAATATGGATAATCCAAAAAATCTAATCCAAATTTTCAAATTTAAATTTTTAGTTGGGTTAGACTAAAGGTTGATATGGACTAGGCAAAATTTAGACTCGGACAGACCTTGCTCGACGACCTATACGGATCGGACAGGCCCGACGACCATAAGAGGTTGGGCGGGCCTAAATATATGAACGGGCCTGGCAAGCTCGATGACCCGGACGGGCCCAACGACTTAGAAGGGTCCAACGATTCGGACAAACTTGACAACTCGGACGACCTAGACGGGCCCGACGACCTAGACGGGCTCGACGACCCGGACGAGCTCGACGCCCTGGACGGGCCTGGCGACCCAAACGAGCCTTATGACCCGGATGGGCAGGACGACACAAGCGGCCTGGACGACACGGATGGGCCCGACAATCCGGACGGACCTGACGACTCATACGACCGAGACGGGCCTGACGACCTGGACGAACCCGACGACCCAGACGAGCCCGATGACCCGGACGGGCCCAACGACCCAGACGGGCCCGACGACCCAAACGGGCCCGACGACCCAGATAGGCCTAACTACCTACACGGGCCTTACGACCCGTATGGCACGACGACACTAACAGGCCTGACGACCCGGACGGGCCCTACGACCTGGACGGGCTCAACGTCCCGGACAGGCCCTACGACCCAAACGGGCCTGACCCACAGGGCTTTTGTAGGGTTTTTGGCCCTATGGGCTTCTTTGATAGGGGCATTTTTTTTAGTGTGGGCTTTTTTTGCCCTAGCCCACATGGGCCAGGGCCAAGCCCTGTGGGTTGGGCCAAATTGACACCTTGACGAGTCGTGCCTGACGACCTGTACGAACTGAGTCATGTTGGCCTTAATGATACAAGTTTTAAAAATTCAATTTAAATTTCTTTTATAAAAAATGAATTCTAGATTTTGAACTTGATCAAAATATTTGGATTGGATTTAAATCTTGATCCAAATATTTGGATCTGGATTTAAAAAAAATCCAAACTACTTTGCTAAAAAATGAATGTGGATTGGATCATTAAAAATCCAATCCAGCCCACCCTACCTTAGATATAATAAACTTGTAATAATATAAATTAATTAATTAATAATTATTTTATTTCAAATCAATTAACATACGAAAAAAAATAGTGTAAGAGATAATTAATGCTTAACAGAAAGAATTAATCATTTCATTTTGAATATAATTAATAAGAATTGTTTTAATACTTGTATAACATTTAAATGGAAAAGAAAAAAATATTGTATTAGTCAATTGTTATTTATCATTTAATTTTTTTTAATATATTGATAGCTTTTTAATTTTTTTAATAAATTTATTTTCTTTAGAATAGTTTTATTTTTTAAATATAGATTATATTTTTTAGTTACCGACAAAATCCTGTCTTATTTTATTATATATTTTAATTAATTTATTAATATTCATATTTATCATTTATATTTTAATATATATAATTATATTGAAAAAATTAATTTTAAAATATTTAAATTAAAAGTAATTTTAAAATATTTAAATTAAAAATAGTTTTAAAATATTTAAATTGAAATTGATTTTAAAAAGATTAAATTATTTAAATTAATGATAATTTTAAAATATTTAAACTAAAAATAATATTTAAATATTTAAATTATAATATATATATATATATATATATATATATATATATATATTTACTAAAATTAAAAATAAATTTAGTATGATTTTAATGAGAAGAATTAGCTACAAATATATTTTCTAGTAAATTTGTAGCTAATTTGCTACAAAATAGATATAATTTTATTTCTTCGCTATTTTATCACAAATTAGTTAGAAATTAGTTATAGATATATGTTTTAGTAAATTTGTAGTTATTTTGCTACAAAGAAGCTACAAATTGTTTCTTTCACTATTTCCTCACAAATTAGTGAGAGATTAGTTACAAATATATATATATATATATATATATATATATATATATAGTATTGTAAATATATAGCTATTTTGCTATAGACACACTACAAATTTATACTCTTGCTATTTCCTCACAAATTAGAGAGGAATTAACTACAAATATTTTTTTCTCACTAATTTTTCTAGAAAAATAGATTTTTTCTTGTAGTGCTTGGGAGTTTGATGTATGCTCAAACATGTACAAGACCAGATTTTAGCTTTGTAGTTGGCATGCTTGGTTGATACCAAAGTAATCCAAGACTACAAGGAACAAAGAATCACATGCTTACTAATAGGAAATATGATCACCTTGAGGTGATCAATTATATAGATTCAGACTTTGTCGGCTACATGGATTCAAGAAAGTCTACATTTGGTTGTGTATCTTTTAGTCACAAGATTTCATGGAAAAGTGTAAAGTAGTCCATCATTGTTGCATCCACCATGGAAGTTGAATTTGTTGCATGCTTTGAGGTCACGGTTCAGGCTAATTTGTTGCGAAACTTTATTTCAGGACTTGGAGTAGTCGACAGTATTGCCAAGCTGCTAAAAATTTCTTGTGATAATTTTGTAGCATTCTTCTTTTTTAGGAACAACAATTATTCCAAATGTGCTAAGAATATGGAATTGAAATACTTTGTTGTTAAAGAAAAAGTTCAGAAACGTGGAATGTCAATAGAACATATTAGCATTGGTTTTATGATAGTTGACCCTTTAACAAAAGGGTTATTGACAAAATTGTTTACTAACCATAGAATATATACATTAGTTTACTGGTGAATGTTGAATGTTCTGAAATTTGTGTTTTCTTCTTTATGTTTATGCATGTGAATTGTGATGAAGAAAACAAATTATGTCATTGTTATTGAAATGATATTATGTTTTAACCCATTATAGACTTCTCATCCTAAAGTCATATTAAAGAAAAATGGATGACACAATAGTACATGGAAGGAAACACGTTGAATGAATGATGTGCAATTGTCTTGTTATTTTTGTATCTTTGGTTAAGAATAATATGGAACCAGTTTATGTAAGGTCATTTAATGTGCAATATGTTTATGTATTAAGTCACAAAATGTTATCACATCATATGAGTCAAGTGAGAGTATGATAGAATTAATTGACGAATTAATTATATTATGTGACTTTGAAATATTATGATGGACCCAAATGTGATTTAATAAAATATAAAGACCTATTAGTTATTATGGGAAATTATAATAAAATAAAATAAAGTCCACTCCAACTTGATAAACTGGATGAACATTGGTTTATAAAAGGAGATTAAGGTTCTTTATCTGGTTATAAGGTTTTTTTATAATAAGTCATCAAAAATGTGTGAGAAGAGAAAGATAAAAAGATAGATTGAAAAAATGAGAATGAAGAATACATTCTTATTAAATCTCTTATAAATCAGAATCTTATTTTAATTTATGTATCTTAATATTAATGTGTGAGAATCATAAATATATTATCGCATGAAAAACTACACAAATTAATTTACAATATAAACTTAAATCATACATCTGTTTTAAAATAAAAACCATTAAAAAATATATTCCATAATTCAGATATTTACAAAAGGAAAGCATGTCTCTTGGCCAACGGAATTAACCATCAACATATAAAATTAGCCTTTCAAGATTAAATATCCCATGCTTATCCTAAAAGTTTCGCCAAAAAATTCTATTAAATTAATCATGAAAGATCAGCATTCCAAATTCTATAAATAAAGTAATCATGATATTACACTATACAATTATACAGTAATTTTGTTTTTATCTTGAAGTGAGAAGAACGTACCCTTGTTCTAAAATGTTATTTACTTTTTTTGAAGTAAATAGTTATTTACTGTAGCATATAGTTACTTTGTCATAAATCTCAAATTGTTTTTAAATCTATATTATTATTCACTTCTCTTTTTCTTCGTTTTCTTTTCTTTGCTTCTAATGAATATAAACTATTTGTAATAACATGACCAAGAAGAATTAAAAACTAGAGATGGTAAAATGAATGAAATCCTCGGTGGAATGACTTATAGTTAACTCAAAAAATAAAGTTTTATTTAACTAAAATTTTGATTAAATTGAGAAAATTTTTAGATTGGAACTCTTGGTTTAAAAACTACTTACAATTTAGTTTAGCAAATAGAAAATATTGTATTTGATCTTTATACGAAAATATTTCATTAATGTTCGGAGAAAACATTTGAATACGGATAAAGTAATTAAAAATTTTCGTTAACTAAAATGATTTAATATTTATTATTAAACTTCAAAGGACAGGTGTCACATAATAAATAAAAGAGTGATTACGTAAGAAATAAAACCTTACGAAAGTTATCTGACTTTTGGAGAAAGAATTTAAATACATTATGAAAGAATGACTTAGGATAATTCCTTAGTATTATAATACGATATTAGTATTATAATATGATATGGTTCCACCTAAAGTTAGGCCTGCTACACGAAATCTATGAGAGTATTTTATTTTGCACACATCCCAAAAAGTATTCAATATGTGGAAAACTAACATACAATTGACAAATGGGTAAGCCTTTGATTTATTTATGGTAAATTGTTCATTTCGAAAACTGTTTATGTTCATTTTAAGACACGTCCACATTCTATTTATTTTCCTCTCTCTAGAAATATGTACGTTTAAGACAAGTTCACAAGAGTTATTTTTATTTGTTTTGTTATGATGTTATTTTTTATTTATTTATCCCATATCTATTTATTTTTAACTATTTTCTTTTAAAATTCAATTAATAGATAAATTATAAGAAACTAAAAAATAAAAAAAATACTAATAGATACTACAATAAAATGTCTCAATAATAATAAATTTTAATAACTAAAAATGTTAATAGTAACCAATTTATATACTAATTTATAAAATAAATAAAAATTATTGATTATTAAAATAATTACTATTATAAATAAAAAATGATAATTAATCTCTAAATTATTTTAACTTCCAAGATTTTAAGTAGAAAAAGAAATTGGTCACTAAACATTAATTATCAAGGTTTTTGCTATCAAAGAAATTAGTTTTTAAATTATTTTTTCATTAATTAGTTATCAATTTGACTACTAATTATAATTTTTTATTCATAATAGTGATTATTTTAGTAATTAATAATTTTTTATTTTTTTAAATTGATATTTAAATTGATTATTATGATAACTATTCACTAAAATTACTGAGATCTTTTATACAAACAAAATAAAAAAAAACACACTTTATTTCTTAATAGTAAAAACATACCATGTGATAATTAAATGGGAATAAAAAATATTTTAAATACTCGATCAAATGCTTTTTTAAGTAAAAATTTAATTAAAAATATATAAATTAACAAGATTTTTAAAACATGAGTATTTTGTTTCTAAAAAATTAAGTATATCTAATTTAATTTTGTGAAAAGGTAATTACATATTATTTCTTGACAACTTTCTAAAAGGTATCTGTATAGTTTCTTTCTCTTTACTACTTCATACCAAATAATTTCATTTTCATCTACTTCTTTTTCTTTTTCTTTTTCAATCCCACAATTTCTTTCGCTTTAACCAAACAAAAGCGGGAAAAAAAATACATAAATTAAAGCATCCCGAACTAAAAAGGTTTATTTACCTCATCCAACATTTGCTCAAAATCAAGTAAGTTCAACATTTTGGAATTAGGCACTTTTGTTTTAGTCATTTTTATTTGCAGTGTTTTGATTGTGACAAATAAAATTTTACAATGGAATAATATAATTTTTACATGTTGTTTATTGGAAATAATGCTTAACTTAAGTATAAATGAATAATATATAATTTAGTTTAAAAATGAAACACAATTTTTTAAAATATTTTGAAAATGAAAAATATATTTAACCTTCGGAAAAATTTGACTTAATAACATTTTTGGTTTCTTATATATATCAATGATTTCCCTTTTGAATAGTTTAATTTTAAGTAAGTATATTCTTTGTGATAAAGTATGAATGATTGTTGGTGTAGACAATGGAAATAAAAAAGAATATATGTTTATTTTAATCACGGTGGAGATTATTGGATTGATAAAAATATTACAACTTGAAAATTACAATGTCACCTATAATAAATAATGGAGTGGGTGATAGTAGCAATATAATAGACTTAAAGTCCATGATGTTCTAACACCTTTGTCAAAAACACTTTAAGTTTGTATTTGATTTTTTTTATACTCTTAAAGTAAAATGTTGAGGTTTGGTTTAAATTATTACTTTGAAGAGTGTGAGTGTATTTGGGGTCAAAGGACGAGTAATCTATGTGTTGTAAAAAAAAATTACATAATTTTATTCTTTAGTTGTCATTAAAAAACGATAGTGATTTTTTCTCCGATTTTGGAGTTTCCAGCTTATATTATTGTGTTAATTGTTTTTGCCTTACTAGTGGGGTAATTCTTTGGAGTAAAAACATTGATATTCTTCATGACATTTTTTTCTCACCAATTGCTCTCTGATTTTTTATTCAATGTGGTTCCTATATTTTAAAAAAAGACTCAATATGGTCCATTATGATAAATCAGCCTTATGATAAATCAGCATTAACGTCGTTTAGAGGATGATGAAATGGCGTATGCTAATGGAACCATACACTTTTTTTATGCATTTATTGTCCAATCACAAGGGCAAAATGAATGGGGTTAACACTGATCCATAGAGCGAAAAGGCATGGGCACGTACTAACGGACCTTCTTATAGACATAGGGGAGCAATGGCTCCCCCAACTTTTTTTAATTAATTTATATATATATTTTTAAAATTATATATATATATATATATATATATATATATATTTTTTTTATATTTATTTTTAAACTTTTTTTTTTCTTAAAATATCATCCATAGTCTTTATCTTTCTCTTTTTTCTTTTGTATCTCCACCTCTTTCTCACCTCTCCCTTTTTATATCAATCTTCACCTTCAATTTCTCATCTTTTCAAAATAAAAATGCACCATGGTAAAATTAAGAAGTTAAGTAATATTTTAGACCGATCAATTTCTTCTTTTGAATAAGTTTATTTTTTACTTTTTTAAACAATTTATTTTCCTTTTACATGTGATAAATTTATCTACTTTGTACTACAAGGCGAGGATAAAATTATTTTTTCCTAAATAGGAGAGATCAGACAAATTTATATTAGAAAAATTATGATGAAGAGTCAAAAAAATGATTTTTTTTCAAAAGGAATGCTTATGATGAAGATGAAAAAAATGCATCTATATCAATTAAACTTGATAAATTTCATGAGAATTCAATAATTAAAGACAACGAAAAACAATTCCCTAAAGTTCTTAGAGTTATATATAATGAATTTGAAAAAAATATAATTTGACACTGTTGAATATTTTGTCCAAGTTCCGCCGCCACTAGGGGCATGAGACACTATAAAGAAGAGATGGCTAAGCTCAAACTCCAAAGGAAGCAAGTAAAATAAAATAGAGAGGAAGAAAGAATGCAAGCAACAAATGTAAGCATCTTAGTGTAGCGCGAAAGAACTGTATGCGCATAAATTAAATAAGGACGGCTGACTACATAGAAATATGAAAGTGGAGTGAAAGTAGTCTACACTACGCTTGGAAATGATCCCATTAAGTTTTTCTTAAAAAAAATACAAGGATCACATTGAGTCAAATATAAATAGAGAAAAAACACTGAATAATTGTTACACATATAGGAACCAAAAAATGTTATTAAGCCAAAAAAATTTACAAGAATGAATAAGCCATGCTTACCAAGCACGACGAACAAAGAAAATTGTGTCCATTGAATAGAACTTTAGTTTTAACTTAAACAAAACACAATAGTCTTGAATGCAAAAGATGTCTTTGTGGTGAAATTGTGAAACAGAGAAGTCATTCTCACTGAGTTGTGACAAGAGAAGATAACTTTATTTTTTTTATAAGAAATAGTACAATAGAGGCGTGACTTTAGTGAAAAGATAATATTTGGACCACTCCTCCTCTTCACCGAGTATAATAATGACAAATTCAGTGAATTATATGTGTTGTCTTCTGATAATCATTGCCTCGTTATCGCTTGCATCATCGAAAATTATGATGAATTCTCAACATGGAAATCAAGTAACAAGCAAGAGAACTGTGTTAAGATTATAAAAGTTGGTGCGACTAAACCCTTAGTTTCACTTTTATCATTCTTGTAAGACCTTCAACTTTAGGAGTACATGGTGAATGTGATTATCAATCTCTCGCTCTGCAGCGACAACGAAGATTTGATCAATTCCTTAGGAGTAGTGCTGTCTTTTAGAAGTATAGGAGATAAGAATATCGACGACAAAGGAGAAATCAATATGCACACTATTATTACTCTTGAAAAGAGAGGAGAGCAAGGTTACGATAGGAAGGGTGAGGACGATTCCACCTCTGGTGAAGCTGCTAGAAGGTTTGTGATTGTGTAGGAAGAAGAGTGCAACAACTGTGTTGTATTCGATGTATATTCGATGTATTTGATGAAGAACAAGGTGAGGATAGTAAGATAGGACGTTATGATATAAGGGCACTAGTGGAGTTAATGGCATTGTAAGTGGTAAGGGTGGTGGAAATATATTTTCACTTAAGTCATGCCTCTCTTGAACGAATTATTTAAAATTAAATTATTTGCCTCACAATTTTGCTACCAAATTCATTTTTCACATCTAAAACTTCTTTTTGTGTTTAACTTGAAATGGAAGTTATGTTCAATAAATATAACTTTTTTTATATGTTGTTGTGTTTCATAAACACGGCCTATCCATTCTAGTAGATTTTTCGAATTTATTCATTTAAATAAATTGTGTCAAATTGTCCTAAAATGATAACAAACCCCAAATTCTCATTATCTTTGAGTTTTATGTCGTAAAAAAAAATAGTCTTCACACTTCTATTATTTAAATTTATACCTACAATAAAATTATATATAAATGTAATAATAAATTAATAAATTTATTCATATACTTTATAATTAATTATTTAAATTTTCATCAAAGTAATATTCTCATAAAAAACAATTCATATATTTATACGATAATTTATAATTAGATAATAATATATTTTTAATATTATTAATACATAAATATTAAATTATTCAATATTTTTCACTCATAAATCATCCAATTTTTTTTTTAAATTTCCGTTTTTACACTTCATAATTTTTTATTGTTTAGTTACCAAGGTGCAAAATGTTACTTCATTTAAACTTTAGAGAGGGGAGTATAATTTTAATTCATTTTATTTTTATCACATAACTACTTATGTTTATCATTTTTCTAACTTTTTTTATTTCTTTGTGTGGATAGATTAACACATTTTCTTAACTCAATAAACGTTCTTGATTTTAAATATTTAATTGCATTAAATTTACTTACCATTTATAATAACATTATTAATTTGGAAAAGTTAACTTTTAAAAAAGTAATCACTCAAAATCTCTTATGGTGGTTATCTTATTCATATTAGATTTTACATTATTTTTAAGTTAAACGAACTTAGTAATCCTAGTATTTGATTGTTCAATGTAATTTCAATTTTTTAAAGTTTTCAATTTAGTCTTTTATTTTAATTAAAATAAATCAGTGTAGTTTTTTTTGTTAGATTTGTATTAATATATTGTTTAGGGATGATGATGTGACATTGTAAATCCAACATATCATATGACCAATATGGATCATAGCCTTTACATCATCAAAATCATCTTCTATCTATTCAATTGATTTTGTTCCACACTTTTTTCGCAACCTAACAATGGAGCTTGACTCTTGACCTATGATGGTTGAGATATTTTGTTATGCAGTACATGTAAATTTGGCTCTTGAGCAAATACCCAATTCATTAGAACTTCAACCACGAGGAAGAAAAAGACCAAGAAACGGTTGTAGAGTCCTTTAGACAAATAAATGATTGTGTAGCTAGCACATATAAAAGATTTTGAGAAGTGGCCTTTGTTCACATTCTAATTGAGTTCCATCTAGAGAAGAGAAGATACTTGTTAAGGTAAAGGATGCAATAATTTTTAATGTCCCAACCAATATCATTTTGGTGTGTAAGATATTGGGAAATTATTATAATTAGGATAAATATATCCACAGTAGTTTATTAATTATTTATTTTAAAAGATTTATTTAATAGATTTTCTGAGAGATAAGATTTGGTGAATAATTAGGCAATTAATAAGATATTAAACAAATTATCTACAAGATATATAGAATGGTTATAAGAGGTGTATAAACTAAATTCCATGAATATAGAAATATATAAGTTATTTTCTTTATTATTATTCCTTGAATTTTGTAGAAGGTAAAATTGGATTTTTGACTTAGAGTTTCACTATATATATAAGTAGTTGGGCAATGGTAAGACACTCAAATCAAGCATTGCAATAGTAGAGTTGAATAGAAATATGGGTTATTTCTTAAAGAGGAATGTGTAGGAAGAAACTTATGGTTATATAAATAATGTGTTGTATGTGTGGACTCTAGTTAAGAGTTGTGAGTATGATTCTTTGGCTTTTCAAGAGTGTTGTTTGGGTCTTGTTCAGAGCGAGCTTTCTAAGTGGTTATCCTTGAATGGATCCCTCTTGGTAGTAGCTCGAGTGAGTGGAGGGTTTTTAGAGTGTTGAAACCAAAGGACGATTGAATTCCACTAGGCAGAGAACTCTTTGAGCTGTGTTTGGGTGTGTTTGAATGTGGATGATAGGTTCTTAGACTGGTTAGGTCAGAGACTATTGAATTCCTTTAGGCAAATAGCTTTTCAAACTAACATTTGATGTATGTAGGCTTAAGCTCTAAAGTGGTTAGTTAAAAGGACAATCCCTTTGGATAGGTAGCTCTATGAGCCCAAACTTTACTATGTTTTATTTTTAAAATATATTTTAAATGCACTAGATTTTAAATACAAAGTAAGTTTATTTTAAAAACTAAGATTTTACTTATTTTACGTTATCTCACCCTTCTGTTTTGTAATGTGATTTTCACTTACGATGATCATGATTTATCACGAGAGTAGATGATCGTACAAATATTGAGGATGATAAACAGTACTAGAGAGAGTAATCAATATTGATAGATGTTTGGGGCAGTCTTTTCATCTTATGTTTTTCCTTATTAATAAAGTTATAGTTATAAAACAATAATTTTCATTGAAATTCTAATAAATAAGAATACAATTTATTTTAATTATGTAATTTGTGTTAGTTATAAATGTTAGGAAAATGAAAATTTGAGATATTACATGGTTTGTTAAGCATAAGAGGTACCAAGTATATGGTACTTCACTAGCTTACTAAAAAGTTGGGAGAGAGAAAACCAAGCAACTTTAGTTAAAAAAGAAGAAGAAAGCGATATATGTTTGTTTTCACATTACTAAACCAAAGGACATATTTTAGTCTCAAAGTTCTTAGATTATACTGTTGGCTCGAATGTAAAATCAAATCTAAAAGGGAGTACAAATAAAAACTCTTTTACTCCCCTCAAATTAGATCAAAGAAATGATAGGTCTACCAATAACTCTATTAGCTCGAGAGCAAGAAAAGAAGGGAAGGACTAATTAGATTACTTAATTGATAAATCTTGAGATAATTATTGAATCAAAAACAACTTCAACTCCAATAGGTGCCTTTGATTTGAATGACTAACATTTGGAATATAGAATGAAAATGCATTCATTTTTCTAGGTATAGAAACTCCGTATGTTTTTTTCCTGTCATACCACATTTAGATATGAAAAAATTATTTTGACATATTTAACACTAATTTGATACATGTATTCTCACTCTCCAATTAATAAAAATGGTGTCAAATAAGTATAAATGTGTCAATCTACCCGTGTCTTGTACATATTTACATTACCAAATCATCATTATCTTAAATGCTAATATGAATACAACATAAAGAATCAAGAATCAAGAATCAAGTTGACTTGTTGTTAAAATGAAAACTACATTAAAAACTTTAAAAGTATTAAAATTACATTAATAAAAGCAATCAAATATTAAAATAAAAACTAATTAAATTTATTCTTTCATTAAAGGATTAAAGACAAAACTCTTTAACTAATAATTATTGAATCAAGTATCTCTTAATTAAATGAGTTAGAAATAAAGTATTGATAACTTATTTTGAATATAAAATAAGTTATGTGGTAAGATAGATTTCTTCCGATAAGATTTTTTTACACACAAAACAAAAAAAATTGAATCTTTATTCCCTATTTGGAGGATAAAGTTATGTAAAACCTATGGTACCCTGCTGGTTCGTTACACCTTGTAGACAGGAAATGAGAGGCACGTTTGTCATTTTCCTTTTAACAGCTGTGAAAAACATACCAAAGAAAAAAGGTGGTCGGGGAACAGCTGGACTTCAAAAACGGCTCAAAAAATCTCACAAAAGGCAAACCTGCAATTTCTTTTCTCATTTTTTTTTTCATTTCAACAAACAAGAAAAAAAAAAAACACACACACATGATGACGTGTCCAAGATCTTCCTTGGGCCTTTTTCTTTTCGCCTCCAACCCTTTCTGTTCCTCACACACTCACAACAACGATCCCTCTCTTCATCCTTCTATGCACGTCCATTCATCTTTCTTCAACAGCCCCTTCGTCTTCTTCTCATTCCTCTACCAATCCACCATGTTCCTCACCCTTCTCTCTCTCTAATCATGCCTCTCTCAGGTACCTTCTTCTGCATCTCCCACCCTTCTCCTTCTTCTGTCAGAATCTCTCATTTGCCCCATTTCAGATTTTGATCCAAAATCCCTTTTTGATCACTTTGCTCGCCCTTTCACCTCGCTACTTCTGTTGGGTCGCCCTCTATTTCTCGTTTTGGAAATCTTCCCTGCTTTGATTAATTAACTAACAGTGTTCGTGTTGTTTATGACGCAAATAAATAAAAACATAAGTAAAATGTGTGTTATCTTCTTGGAATATCACATTGGGTTCTGGGAGGTGTGCTTTATGGAGTGGAAGTGATGGAGAGTCTCACGTGGGTTTTATCTGTGCTGGGTTTTTCTTAATTTTGATCTAAAAGTGAATTCCTTTTTGGTGAATGCATATAATAATAGTGGAGTAAAGAGTGGATGCACTAACTGATCCAATCATAAATCATCATGTATGGTGTGCTTTGTTAGTTTTACCATAAATACCTTAAAAGTAATGAGTTGACAGTGTGAGTTTTTTTACACTGATAATGTAACTTTTACAATGATTACCTCAAAATGCAACTGAGTGTTAATGCTTTTGAATGAATTGATGGGGATTCTAATGGCTATATTGGTATTACTTATTGACTTGTGGTTGCACTTGCTGTGATATGTCAATATTTGAAGTAGAGGTCATTGATATTTTGCTCGCTATTGCTTCTTCCTTGTTCAATAGATCCATTACTTTGAATTGTTGCGAAGGAAACATTACGACCATGCAGATTCATTACCGATGGTTTGATTCTGAGGCTAAAATACGGTTGTTATCTAATTGTATATCCAGTCCCTATTGCAATCAGTAGGCCACTTACAAGGTGTTATCAGCTTGCTGACCCTGGGGATTTTGGTCTGAGTGAATAGATAACTTGGTCTCAAGTTTGCAAGATGCCATATTATATTCAGAGACTTTATAGGCTATGCAATGCATCCTTTTCACCTGATGGACCTGTGTCAGAAGAGGTCATTGAGAAAGTTCGTGAGAAGTTAGGTATATTTCCTTTTGGACTTGTTTATCTTGCTTTTATATTCATTTTTATGGTCAACTTTTAGAATGCTTCATGCTATACAAAAAGAGGTAGTTCTGGATTATTGATTGTTCTATACTTTGTCAATAACTTCAAGCTTTCTTTGTTTCCCTTCCTTTTTCCTCTGGATCACTTGTCTCTATGTTTTCGTTAAAATCAGTTTGAGGCATGTCTTTTTGAAGGAGTTATAAGCTCAAGGTTAAATTTTGAGGGAGACCGCACTATTAACCTGCTTGCAATCGTTTTTTATTCCTTTTTTAAGGGTAGAATTTGGGTCACACTTTTATGTTTAAAGTTAGGATGAATTAAACTTGAAGCTTTGTGGTAATTATAATTTTTATTTGTCACTACAAATTTACTTGCTGATTATCTGTTAATGGATAACGGAACAGAGTATCCTTTTGAAAAATATATTCTTCTGCTGGTCAACTGTTACCATCAATTTTTGTTGTGTAAAATTTGTTTCACTTGTCAATTTAGATAATGGATTTGAGGAAAAGAAGGATTTATCATAAGTTGTATGTTCAAAGTGTGTATTTTCAATTATTTTCCTTCATTTTGAGACGTGCCTACATGGTTTGTAGTGCATACAGAATTAACACATTACCACTAATACCTTTATTTGTTTTCTATGTTAGTTCTTAGATTAGATGACTTTGATCCTGCAGCCCAATAATTTTTAGGTCTAACAGATATTTTACTGATAACCTTACATAATGTTTCTACAGAGAGAATCAAGCCGTCAGATGTAGGTCTTGAACAAGAAGCACAACTGGTTCGGAATTGGCCTGGTCCAGCACTTGAACGTAATGGGAGCCATCAATCCTTGCCACCTATAAAATATTTGCATTTGCATGAATGTGACTCCTTCTCTGTAAGTAAAGTCTCATAACTTCAGATCATGTTTATTCTGTTAAAATTTTGTATGAATTTGGGTCTTATATTTGCAATATTAACTGAAGTTTTATTTGCTTTCTCTTTTGCAGATAGGAATCTTTTGCATGCCCCCCTCATCTATCATTCCTCTCCATAATCATCCTGGAATGACAGTGTTGAGCAAGGTGTTGTATGGCTCAATGCATGTTAAATCCTATGATTGGATTGGTGCATCTGGCTCTACTGATCAATCTGAAGGTCTAGTTTCTATAACTTCATGTATTTTTTTGTTGTTCTGTTTATTTTTTAGTATTTTGTATTTACATGAAAGTGTGATTGATTGCCCTTCCTCCTTGCATTTAACTCTAACTCCAGCCTCGTTGAGGGAGAAGAGATGGTAGCATTGTACTAGGCATCACCAAAATAGTCCAATTAGACAGCTAAGATAAAAACAGGAGTGAATAGTTAGTTCAGAAATCAATACATGGCATATGGCCTTTCTTGATTTTATTTGGTATCATTTGGGGCTTAATGAAGAATATGTTGTGAATGATAGAAAATATATTATTCTCCACTAATTAAGCCAATTACAAATTATTCCCCTATGATTATGCTAATCAAATCTCTCTCTGTAATTAGGATTAGCAAATAGTCTGTAATTAAGCATAGCATAATTACATACTCTTTTTTTTGTAAGGAGAGATGATTTAAATGTATGTCTTATTATGCATTGGAGATGGTTATATATTAAAGTTACTTAAATTCCATCATAATTCCTTAATTTCCTAAACTAGTCTGGTTAATCCCCTAAAAGTTTTATCCTAGACCAAGTTAAAATTATCTTATATTATTATCTAATTAAAACTGAAATTGTTCATTCCATATAAAATTCTACAAGAATATTGTGAATATTTTGAAGTTTGTACTTTAAAGTGAATATATGTATTCCCCATACATTTGTAACTTTACTTGGACTTCTAATTTTATTTAAAGCAATTTAGATGGAACAAATCTATCCATTAAAATTTGGTCCTTCACAAAATTGAGTTGTTGGATTTGAGGATTTAAAGTTTCCTTTTGAAGGAAATCATCTAGCCTGTATTCTTATTCTTAAGGTCGTACATGGGAGTAATCTATTCCTTAGGTCTTCACCAAGTAACCTTCCTTGGAAGAAGAATAAAGTTCTGAGTTTCTTTTTAGAAACTTGAAAAGTTTAAACAATTTTCATATCTTCCGTTGTGTGAAGCAAGAGTTGCTTTCCGTTATTCACAGTCTTTCCCTTGCATATGTAGAGAGTCTTTCCTGATTTCAGCCCATGACCTTTTGGTCACTGAGGCACAACTTTACCCACCCGATGAATCCCCAAAAACATTTTGTTAGGATCGAGTGCTTATCACTAGGTCAAAAGTTATAGTCATTAGTTAGGACGCAATTCTTTTTACTTGAGAGCATAACAGCCTGTCACATTTGATTATGACTCGACCCATTTGGCCTTTGCCACAGGACAATTGATGTCACATGCAACCATCGCCCCTCAGCAATTGTCTCCCAAGGAATCCCACACTTGGATTGTGACTCGGCCCACCTAGCCTCCGTCACGGGACAATTGTGCAACCCGCAGAACATTTACTATTAAAATTACATAAGGGTTATCTAAAGCCAATGTTATTATCATTATTATAACTAAACCATTTCTGCTATAAAGTCATGCTTTTGGTTTACGTGTAAATGTAATGATGATTCTCTGGACATATAATGACTTTATGAATAAGTTCTACAAATTTATTGAAAGTAACATATGAAATGTTTCTTTTGCTATACCACTGAAACTGTCTCGAAAAGTAAAAAAATAGAGATAGAAGTTCATGCCTGCATCTACTTCAGGGATTAAATAGCAGACTACAGGGGTGGCTATAGTGGCCATAGTAGTTCATTGTGACACTGCAGATATCAGGAATACTTGAATTACAGAGAATTCTCTACCATACCCAGTTATATGAGAGATCTTAATTCCCCACCCAATTTCTATTCCAAAACTAAAGATTGATTTTTTTCTGTTCTCCCTATTATATATACCAAGTCATCTCTTGTCTACCTAATTGATTGAGGTAACAGTTTTGTAATGAAGCTTAGTATAATCTTTGCTGTGAAGTTCTTCGTGCAAAGACTGGAAAAGCTTCAGTTCTACTCGATAACACCTACAATTTTTCTATCCGTTGTTACCACCATACTACTATCTCACTACTTTACAGGGTCGCCAGCAGTGATATTACCTACACAATTTCTTAGTGCAGAATTGCCATATCCCTATTATTGAATTCATATTATGATATCACCATTATGGCACTATCACTATTATGCCAACCAACGTGATGGGCAAGGACTGTGCTTCTGCAGTTCCACTGTTTCCCCGCTTGTTCTTTTGTCACATTATCAACTTGACCTCATTTTTGAATAATATTTTTAACGTATAGTTTATATTCTATAGAAACAATGAATATGGTGCCTTTTCTACTTCAAACACACTGAATATGCAAAGTGGTAATTGCAATGTTAACTTCACAGACAAGGCAGAGTTATATCATGAAGGCATATGAAACTGATCACAGTAAAATCAAACTAACTATTGATACAGTCACACATTATAACATAACAAGAAATCCATGATCTGCATTGCAGAGTACTATCCTTTTTTTTATTCTCCTGACACCAAAAGTTGTTAATCTGTGATTCACAGTTCGACCTGCAAAGCTTGTGAAAGATACTGATATGACAGCACCAACCCCCACAACAGTTCTTTACCCCACCAGTGGTGGAAACATCCATTGTTTTAGAGCTATAACTCCTTGTGCCATCTTTGACATATTGTCTCCCCCTTACTCTTCAGAGCATGCAAGACACTGCACCTACTTCCGGCGATCCCAACGGAGAGATCTCCCAGGTAATAATCCCCTTTATCTTCATCACCAACCTCTGCAAATTATGTTGTGTTAATCATATTGCACCATTGCCAACCTTCATTTCCACTGCAGTTAATATTGAGTTGGATGGAGTGACGGTTTCTGAAGTGACTTGGTTAGAAGAGTTTCAACCTCCTGATGACTTTGTGATCCGGAGAGGACTGTACAGGGGTCCAGTTATTAGAACTTGAAAAATTTTCTTCTTTGATGTGCCTTACACCAAAAGAAAATTGGCTTATCTTTAGAATACAACAAAGGGAACAGTGGAATGTGCAATATTTATATTCTTTGTCTATGTCTGTTGGGCACTGCAGTGTGTACATAATGATGCACTAGTGTAATCTATTTACAGACCTCAAAAGTAATCCAGTAGAATAGTTACGTGATGTTGAAATAGGTATTGTTAGTGGCCATGTCAAAATCTGTTTTCATGGAGAACAAGAGGGTTTTGTGATTTGGTCACTGATTATAGTAACATTGTGTTATGTGCAGGCTTCAAATAGTTGTAGCTTGTGGTATTTTAGGCCTTATGCTCAGTCCAAAAGAATAGCAAGTTCATAACAACTAAGCTACTAAGCCTACTTTGTAAGAGTTTGTTTGAATTTATTTTATAATTTTAATAATATTAATTACTTTTATAAGTGTTTGTGAGGATTTATAAAATAATTTATTTATTGTTAATTGGTTCTGTAAATTTTTATAAATTTATGTTAAAAATCACATCAACGATAATTTTCTTTTATTAGATGAAAATGTAAATTTGTTTTATATGGTTTTAACACAACCATTAAACTCTAAAGTTTATTGAAAATAAAAAAAGAGAATTGTCGTAAAATTTCAGAAAGTTTATGAAATTTTCGATCATATTTTTCTTGAAGTTCACTTTCTGAAAATAACACCTATATAATGAAACGGACAATTAAAATTGGTTGCTGATTATCTTTTATGGAAAAATAAATAAAAAAGTATACATTCATCATGTAAGTAAAAAGCCGAAAGGAATATATTCTTGGTTCGCTTATATAAAGGAAATGGGACGATATAAAACTGGGCTTGGGAAATTAAATTGGGGGTTTTTCCGTGCACCTCCAATCATTTGTCCTTTACCCCAAAAATATATATAATTTCATCTTTGTCCATAGTAAAAAGTGAAAAGTTAACTGTCTCTCTATGCATTCACCAGACCCCTCTATCCCCAATACACTCCTTGCACACTCCATTACCAACATTGCCAACACTCCATTGCCAAGTAATTCAATAGGTACTTTATGTGCACAATTTAATCCACAGATCCATGTTTAATATCAATTGTGGAAGTGGATTTCCGCAAAAACAAAATTTTTGTCATTGAAATTGACCATTACGAATGTCAACATCCGCTTCAGGCGATTGAACTGTGGATGTCGACATTCGTTTCATGTTTTTTTTTTTTGTTTTTCAACGTTGTGGATGTCGACATCCGCTTCATAAAAATCTGAAACGGATGTCGAGATCCGTTTCATGCACACATAACGTACTCTCTCATCCATTCAAACCTCACACACTTTAACTCACGTAACACAACCACACTCTCATGCATTCCTTTCTTTTCTTTCTTTTCTCATTGCAAGTCACACATTCTTCTCTTCACTTACCACTCACACTAACCTCTCACTCCCTCATTCTCACGTGCATACACAACACCACACACCACACCAACAAACACACCCTCATCTCTTCACTCATTCACTCATGCACCCGCAGCCCACACTCACGCATCACACACACCTGGACTCACTTTTTCACGTTGCACACGCTCATCACACAACACTCATTCTCACTCACCACACACAACGACGCACACTTGCACCATGATTTTTCTTCTCATAGCAGCCCCCATTGCACACACCTCACTTTCTTCACTCACATTAACACATTGCAACACACTACACTCACTTTTGGACTCACCTCACATAACATGTAGCACGCACTCAACTCACACTCCTGCACCGTGCATGCATCTCAACACAGAACACCACACTTGCACCACCCGTCACGCTCATATTTTCACACTTGCACACACCACGCACATGCTAATATTTCACCACGCACCCGCTCATAACTCAGCACGCGTCACACCTACGCCCGCATCTCACATTCACACACCATGCACCACTAACTCATCTCAGATTCTTTAACATTCATGCAACACATAAAAAGCAAAAAAATTAAGTCGACATCCGTTTCACAATTTTTTGAAACTGAGATTGATATTTGCAACACAAAAAAAAAAAAATAGCGAAACGAACGTTGACCTCCGTTTCACAATTTTTTGGTTCAACAACAATACATCTCTTTAATACATCCTTCTAGTTTTCCTCAGTTCCATGCTGCAGTTCAAACCCAAAGGAAAGCCCTTCACGGAGATCCTTGGAGATTTCCTTGGGCAAGGGATTTTCAACATGGACAGAGAGTTATGGCTTACACAGTGCAGATTTGTGAGCCATGAGTTCTCTAGCAAGTCCCTGAGGGAGTTTGCCATGCACACGCTGGAGAGGGAAGTGTGTGAGAGGCTTTTGCTGGTGCTTGAGGTGTTGTCCAATGAGAACAAGGTGGTTGACTTGCAGGAGTTGCTAGGGAGGTTCTCGTTCAATGTGATCTGCAAGTTCACATTGGGGAATAATAGGTGCTGCTTGGACCCTTCTGTTGGGGAGTTCACACGGATGTCTGCTTAGAAAAGCTGTTGGGGAGGTTAAGAGGCATGTGATGAGAGTGATTCAAGAGAGGAAAGAGAAGAGAGAGGAGAGTGAGGAAAATGGTGGTGTTGAAGATCTCTTGTCAAACTCTTAAAATCCAACAACACTAACACAACATGTCATGTGTGTTTCTTCTAAGCAACTTATTGATTCATATTTCTTCTCCAATCCGTCCAAAATTAGTTCATTCATTACGTTCAATCCATTCAAAAGTTGCTCTTTCATCCCTTTCTTCCCTTGTTTCAGTTTAGTTCGAAGTCATTTCTATTTTCAATAGGCTTATACTTAAAAGTTAGAAATTATTAACTTATAAATATTACTTATTTTTAGAAATGGGTTTATAAAATTATTATTTATACTAATTTATTAAATAAAAATAAATTTTTCAAAATTCTACATCCTAGTATTTTACAGAAGAGAAAAACTACAAAAGAGTTAATTTCTTTTGCGGGTTTCGGGATGGTCTGCAAACTCGAGGGCCAAACATTATGTGACAATGGGATAGAGAAATTAGACCACATTTCATATGGGGGACGGGTTAGCCTGGCTCACTTTTTGCAAGCCAAATTAACAACTATACTTCCATTGATTTAACAAATATTAACAAAGTTATCACGTACCATTGAAAGTTCATGATTCTTTCTAAATGAATTCCTTGAATTTAGAAATCTAAGGACTTCAATCATATGTTTGATTCCTCAAATCATTATAATAAAGCCCTACTTTAAGTGCAAAACTTCATTTAATTAAACCATTAAAATCTATTCCAAGCATTCAAATCATTTAGATGATTTAATTCTACCTCATATTTCATCCAATCATGCAAGAACAAAACCAAATCTTTAATACTATATATATATATATACATATATATATATATATATATATATATATATATATATATATATTTTGAATCAGAAGTTGTATAAAGAATTAGAAAAAAAAAGTTACATCCACTCTCAATACAAAAGAGGTTAGCCACTCATGATAATGATAAGCTCTCTGTTTATAATAACATGACATTGGGAGCAAAGCATTGGGGTTTGAATATTCTTTCTAGTTGATTTCAAGCCTTTATCCTCTTTTTTATGAGTGCATATTTATGTCCTCATTTAATGTTTAATTTTAAATTTTATATTGAATTTTTGTGCTTAAAAGATTGTTTTAATTAGGATTTGTTATAATTAGGTTTTTTGAGCTTGTGAAATAAAAATGAATTTAAATTCACTTTTAAGTTTCATAAAATGTTTTTGGATATTATAACATTTGTTGATGCAGTTGAAGTTAAATTTTGGTTTATTCAAAGTGAAAATAAATCATTTTGAGCTAAAAAAAAGGACAAAATCAATCTCAATAAAAGCTGCCAAGTGTTCACAAATTTGGCCAACCAACACATGTCATCTAGCACTTTCATACAATCTTAAATTTGTCCAATTAGTAACTGCCATGTGACCTTGATCATAACACACATATCTACTCCAACCAAGAAGAGACATGCAACATATATCCACCACTAAAAAATCTTTCCAATAATGCATTACCATGTCATCATCTACCGTAGGACCTATATTGAAACAACAATGTGAATGTAAAGCTAACAACACTCGCTGAAAAACATCAACAACAACGTGATGCTATAATTAGTTACGTTATTTCTCCATTCCATGGAGTGTTAAGCTGCTAGGATTGATTCTGTTGTAATTTCTTAATGGATTCTGAGGTTAGAATGCTATAATTGGTTTGTTCATTTTATTATTGTTGTGGTTTATATTTTTCTATGTCTTTTGTTTCTTAATCAAGTAAAAATAATGATTTTTACATTGTAGTAAGTTAACACGGTATTAAATCTACATAACATATGAATCATGAGTCCAAGGGTTTTTAATTTTAATTGAGAATGTACTTTGATTAAATTCATAAACTTTCATGTAAATTAATAGGTTTTGGCCAATAATTGAGAATGTATTTTGCTTAAAGGTGAAAACTTTAACAAGAATTAATCAAGAATGTACTTTGATTAATTAACTTTTTACTTGATATTTTAGGTAAAAGAATAAACATGATTTGTCATACTAATATTTAATTGAGAATATACTTTAGTTAAATTTACTATGATTAATCTACAAAATTTTTGCTTTTAATTAAGAATGTACTTTGGTTAATAGTGAGAACGACAACAAATTAATTAAGAATTTACATTGACTAATTTGAAAATCTAAGATAATAATTAATTCAACCATAATCCTTAGATAACTAATGATGAATCCTATCTAAAAAATTAGTGAAATCAACCTATTCTCTCTATTATTGTTATCTCTTTTTTATCTTTTTAAAATTTTATTTCTTTTATTATTTTATTATATAATCTTTTATTTCTTTTGTTTATCTTAATCCTCTTATATTTTTGTTATTTTATTTGACTAACCATTTTAATGTGTAGATTTTATAAGAACTAATTTATTAGGAATTAATTCTATGTTCATTGGGAGTCGACTTTGGGTTATATTTATCCATACTAATCTTTTGGTTACTTTCTTAACAACACTAAAGTTGTTATAAATAAATAATATTAATTTGATTGCTTCACGATAATGTTTTCAAATTTGGCACAATTTTATAGGAACACAATTAGAACTTTTATCATATTGGTTCTTATTTTATTTTTCCATTTTAATTTTGTTTTATCATATTTGATTTTATTATTAACATTTTTTCTATCTCTACAATTGTTTTTTTTTTACTATTTGTTATTTTCTCTTGTTATCTTATTTGTATTTATTTTTATCACTAACATTTTCCTTTTCTCTATTTTTATTTTCTAACATTTATTTTATTTTATTTGGTTATTTTAATTCGGTAAACGTATTTTTTTCTCTTCACAAGTTTTGTTTGAGGAATTTTGTTGTGAAGTTTGTGAAATTAGTTGTGGAACACTTTGGCTAAGGAAAAAAATGTACTTAAGTTGTTCATTGAGACACACTTCTCTTTCCTAAAAGTCTACTCAACAAACTTTCAACTTATTTCTTTTTAGAAAAAATCTTGCAAAAATGTAAGATAATTTTTTATATGAAAATAATCAACAGTCTAATTGTCAATTGAACTATGAATATTATCCACAACAACCATATGTTCCACATGTTTTTCAGTAACATGCACCACCACAACAAGTTGAAGCAACCAATGACCATCCTATAGGGAAGTTACAATATTAATGGATGAAGTTAGAGAGAAATTAGAGGTCATAGATGAAAGGTTGCGAGCTGATTAACGACGCAAAAATATTGAGCAAGAATGGTATGAAAATGATTAAGTATTATACAACATGATAGAGAATCAAGTAATAAAAATTTTGTAGAATTACTTTTAAATGTTAATACCATCCTCCAATTTCATTTGAGATTTTCTACAACTGCACAATTTAAAATACTTTGTCATGATATAGAACATACGCTTCAAAAGTTTTCTATTAGAGCAAAGCAAATGTATGATGATTTATGTCTGTTAATGAATGGCAAAGCTAGGGAGGCCACTTTAGAAAAGATTATGAAAATGATGACTAAGCAGTACTCTGAAATAAAGCAAGTGATGAATACAACTCAAGAAACTCAACAACATATAAAAGAATTGAATTAGCATTTGTAGAATTTGATAGTTGATATGAACGACATCAAGATTCAAAGATCATATCAACAACCAACAGAATCACATCACACTGCTATATCTACTGATAGATACGATGATTCTCATACTAATATATCTACTGATGGACATATTGTTAGCACAAGTGATTTATTGCTAACATATTGGCTATAAGTTCTATTTTTTTAGAGAGAATGAGGAAATACCATTTTGAGCGTGAAATCATTCTAAATTATGGGAAAAACTCTCTCTCTTTGGATCATACAGAATTGCAACTATTGGTGATTGATCTTTGAGCTTTCTTAGAGAAATTTTGCTTGGTTTAGGAACTTGGATAAAGAGGTTTGGCTGGCTAGGGAGAGCCTTCATTGAGATTTGATCTTTCTCAAGTTTCTAGGTGTTGCCTGGTGGTTTTCTAGGTTTACAAGTGTGCTCTTGATGTGCTTATTGAGACTCTTGTGGGATTTAAGAGTCTTGGTTTGTATTTTTGCTTATTTTGAAAGTGTAATCTTGTGGATTGTGTAAATCTTTTGAAATAGTGCAAGTCAGGCTTATGTTGCCTTGACAAACTAGATGTAGCTCAGATTTGAGTTAACTAGTATAAAACTTTGTGGCCTTGTGCTTAACTTTATCCATTCTCTTTGATTTGTGTTAAAGTCTCAAGAATTTTGAATTGTACAATCTTTTAACAGTTCTTGAGCGTTTTGGCATGAATTGGACAATCTTTTATCTATATTGCTTATTTGAATCAATCTTTATAAGTCTTTCAAGATGTTTTTGAGTTAAGCTATAAATTTGAAATTCTGCAGAATTCTAAGTATTTGAATCGACTATTCTGATATTTTGATGTGTTGATTTACACTGCACTTTTAATTGTTTAATGAAATCAGCTTGTTGTTTATGTTTTTAATCGATTGAAAGTTTTGCAGTCTGTAACATCCCGTCAGGATATTACTGATTTAAATAAATAAACAACTAAATTCGTAAAGATGCCGCATTTATGTATAAACTTCATTTCCCAAAAACGTGGGAAATTTAAACTTTCATAAATGTATATAATGGAAACCAAAGTTCAAAATTACCAAATGTCATAATTCAAAATAAACGTCTCAAATGAGTTTACATTTCATTTCCAAAAGTAGAAAATAAAAGTAATATAAAACACCCCGGATATCCCCTCTCCGTAGCTAAGCGTCACCAGCTCCATCTGCATCAACATCCTCTGCTCACGTGTACCGCGTACACGATCATCGCCAAACACAAGCAGATAGAGTGAGCTTATGAAATCAAAGTTCAAAATTACCAAAATGTCATAATTCAAAATAAACGTCTCAAATGAGTTTACATTTCATTTCCAAATGTAGAAAATACAAGTAATATAAAACACCCCGGATATCCCCTCTTCGTAGCTAAGCGTCACCAGCTCCACCTGCATCAACATCCTCTGCTCACGTGTACCGCGTACACGATCATCACTAAACACAAGCAGATAAGGTGAGCTTATGAAATCAACATACATCATGACAATAATGAAATAACCAACCATATAGCTATAATTTCTACAAAGAACCAATACACAATCTCTTTCCCAATTCTCTAACGTTTGGCCACAACCAGACCATTCGTGTTCTACCTCTTTTAGTGATTAGCCCAAGATAATTTGCTACCAAACCTATCAGCCACAACCAATAGAGCACGTGCGGGAACCAATGCCACGGATCATACACCGCAACGCCAAGTGGAGTTCCCAAGACTACCAAACTCGTCAGCGATTCATTGAGGAGGGCAATCTATCTGGACCCATCCGTACTGGCCACAACCAGCACACTCACACCGGCAACACTCGCCAACCCGAGCTTAACTCAAGAGTTCCTCGTGTTCATCCGCCATCCCGAGCTCAACTCGAGGGATGCCATTCCGAGCTCAACTCGAGGAATGTACGTGCTTAACTCCTATCCTGAGCTCAACTCAAGGGATACATTATAAGCTCAACTCAAGGAACCTAGCAATCTTACCTTTGAGACATCACCAAAAGCCTAGTAGATCACCCTATAAAGTCCAATAACTAGGACTTACAACAGCCAAATCGCCTAGCGGGGGACACGTACCGCTAGACGCTTATTCGCTTCCAGACCGCCTGGCGGGGGAGACGTACCGCTAGGCGCTGAGCGCCTTGAAAAATCACAAAGTCTGGAACCACCGCCCGACAGGACTGTCCACACTGCCAGGCGGACGCTGCTCTAGAGGTTAATGGTTATATCGCTATCGCCTGGCGGCCTAACCCCCACCGCCAGGCGCCATATCAATATCGCCTTTTTCACTATACTGGTCTGAATTTAGGCACCGTTGCTTGCATCCATCACTTGTTACTTATTCACTAAATCCGAAGGTTATAATCCCAGTCTATAGCAGTGCCCATGCTTATGCTTATGATCTATCTCATTTGACCCCAACATATTTGATTCTCCTATTCTACCATTTCCATAATTTGCAAATTCAGTACACATCTGTAAATCCACTGCAAGCTAGATTTCCCGCTATATTCTAGTTTAACAATTTGCTTCCCAACCCTCACACTTTTATATCAATAGGTCCATTGGTTTACATGGTTTCCAACTCAACCTTCCTACTAAATCCAGTGTAGACAGTCTATACCTGTAATCTTTACACTCTCCAAATTCTAAATTCCACAATACCCCCACTTATTTCGCTCTCAAGTTATAAAGTCATGCTCCTTGCACTATCATCCTTACGCTAACATTTCCAACTCTCCGTGACCCGCATTCTCACTCTATTTCTAAATCCCAATAATTTCCAGCAACTCTCGTGACGTTTAAATTTCTGATTTTTCCTGAGATGGCGCCTGGCAGCAAGACTCGTGCCGCCAGTCGGTGCATAATGTTCTGGTAATTTTCCAGAACTCCTGCACCTGCCTTACTCTTTTCTTCCAGTATCTTCCTAATATAGATCATTCACACTCTTCCAATTATATAACAACCCCTAACCAAAATGAATGGACCGTTTCCACACCAGAAATACTCAATTAAATTCCCGCTAATGGATTTCCAAGACCCACAATCCGCACGTTCTTAAACCCTAAACATCTCTCCACTATTCCATTAAATTTATTTCCCACACTCCCGGCCGCCAGGCGGTTCCTCTTCCAAGAACCCAGATTACGTACAATTGCATATACCGCTTGGCGGCTATGAACAGCCCGCCAGGCGGTTTTTGGAAATTTTCCAGAAACACAAAAATTTAACTAGAAACGAACAGAAAGCAACAATACACATATATCCAACAATTCAAATACAAGTATAAAATTTCTAACGTGTAAACTCCCATAACCTGGATCCTTTAGCTTAAACTTTAACAATTGGGAAGTTCTCCTTTGATCACCAAACCCTCCTTGGTTCCTCTCTATTCAGCCCTTGAAGTCTCACTCAAACCTCACAAAATTCTAGATTTTCGTGCTCTCTCTCTGGGTATATTTTCCAGCTTGCCAAACCTTCTCTATTTTCCAGCCACCCCTCAGCTGCCATACTACTAGGGTTTTCCTTCAACCTTTCCATATTCAAGCCAAAGCCAAAAATACCAAAAAAAAAATAAAGTTTAATGTAGACTCGAACCCAAGTCCTCTCACACAAGTAAAGTACTCTCAACCACATGAGCTAGTACTCTTCCACATCATCCCACTCATAATTTAATGTCATAATTAATTCTCCCACCCGCATTTATTAATTAATTATTTATTTAATTAATTAAATTCCACGGGTCTTACACAGTCCAGCAAGAATTGCATTCTCATATAGTGGTTAATCTAATTCAATTTAAAGGTGTTTTAAGTTTCCAAAAGTAACCTAAGTTTTATTAAGCCAGTTCAATCCCCCTTCTTGAAAAATTAACCATTTCAATACTTACACATATAAATTTTACTAAAGGTATTATTGAACTTGTTAATGATGAAGCAGTCGAGTCAACTACTTTAAGTGCAAATTTTTCTCACAATATGAGATTATAAGGATTACTAATGATCTAGTAAAGCATCTTAATGGAATTGATGATTCTCAAACTAAGTTAAGACAACCGCTTCAACATCAAGTGAATAATGCAAATAAATTTTTAGTGGTTATCTTTGTTGAAATGGTAGTAGAGAAAGAAGAAAAGTTGCTCCAACACGAAAAGATGTTAGATTCACATTCTTTTGAAAACATTGTCGGTAAAAAAATTAAATTGCATACATATTTATTCTCTTTTTAGCATAAGTAGAAATTTTTTTACAAAACTTTCAATGTTATGATTTTTTATTTTTAATAAAAATAAAAATTTAAAAATTAATAAAATTGTACAAGGTGACTTGTACTTGATAAAATTAAAGAAATTAAATTTTGACATATGACCAGATTAAGTCAGAAGTCATAATTTTGTTTTTTTTTCACCAAAATAAGTCCATCAAGGACAATTTTTTTTCTCACCAAAATGAGTCAGAAGTCATAATTACTTGATTAAATCTTTTGTGGGAGAGTTTTTAGCCTTGTTTGTTTTGAGCCTTAATGTAAAGGATTATTCGTCATGTGCCATTTCTATTTTTCTTGAGTGACTTGTTCGTGTTTTGTTTATACTCAAATATTTAACTAATTCATTTGTTTTGCATCCTAAGTCAATATGAATGATTTGATATGATTGATGCATATTTTGTCAAATAAGCCCATGTGATATTAAGCCATTGATAAGCCCTTTGAGATCTTTTTTTTTTTTTTGTGTTTTGAGCCTATTACAAAAACCTTAAAAATAAAAAGATATTTTTTTTCTTCCTTAGGAAAAAAGAAGCTAGTGAATTATGTTAAAATTGGTTGATGAATAAAGTGTGTGGATGAGTATCTCACCCACAAATTAATAAAAATGGTAAAAAGGAAGAAATGCAAAAAATGTAAAAAAAATAATTTCTTTCTCAAAAGAGCAACAAACACAAAAGAGTTGTTTTGAAATTATGCTCTGTTATGTTCTCTATATTTTTATTTTAGAAACACAAAAATCCTAACAATTTTCCCTCCTTTGCCTTGGCCTTACTACAACCTCTAAAAAGTCCTCATGATCTTTGACTACATGTTTTTGTGAAAGTTTGTGAATATTAGTCTTGTTAAATATCAAGAGTGTTTACTTACATGGGTATTTTGAGTGAAAACACAAGGCAAAACACTTGAATGGATTTTGGTGAGAAAATATACATTTTAAACTTGAGTGATATCTTTCATATTTGATTTTCTTCTAAATTACAAAGATTACCTCATGTGTGAAAAATAGAACTTTTTCATTTGTATATACATGATAACTTGATTTCTAGAAGATTGATTTATTTCTAGTTATTTTCATTCCTTTGATCTAGTGTTGATATGAAAAAAAAAACAGAATAAAGGTTTCAAATTATCCAGTTTTTCCCAGGAATGCAAAAGAATAAATGTGGAGGTGTGATGAGAGGATATTTATGCCCTCATTTAGCCTTTAATGTTGGATTTTTAATTGGTTCTTGTGCTATAGAAGATTGTTTTAATTAGGATTTTTTATAATTGGGTTTATTGAGCATGAGATACAAAAATATGTTAAAAATATATTTTTAGTTGCATAATTGTTCTTTAGATATTTTAAGGTGTGAAAATAAATTGATTAAAGTTTCGTGACATCATGATTAAAATATTAAATTGTTGAAATCACAAAAAGCCATTCATGAAGAAGTCGAGAAAAGCATGAAAAAGTGAATAAATTTGGATAAGTCAAGAAAAGTGAACATGTAACAAAAAATGGATCTTGTAGTTTTCTCTATCTTTTTCCACAAAAGGCTTTGATAATGCAAAGATATTTATGATAAAGGATAATTTGGGGCAAATATATCTTTAGATATTTTATTTGATATTTTTAAATAATTATTTTATTTAATTATATTAGCACATAATATTTGTCAAATCCTTTTTAAATAAGGTAAAATCTTCTTAAATCTTTCTAGATCTCCACAATAACCAAATATATCTTGAAGATATTAGATTATTTAGAAGATAATTGGAGGAGATTAAATTATCAAACAATAGATTTCAGCAATAGAAAAATCGAGTCTAAGTTCTATATAAAGAAACCAAGGGGAAGCAAAAAAAGGACTTCAGAGGTGAGGAACCCCTAGGGAGGCCTAATTTCGTCCTCTCTCTCATATTTCATGTTCTTCACCCTCTCTTTTTTCTATTTTTATGTTATTTCTACATTCCATGGAGTGTTAAGCCTCTTGGGTTGATTATGGATTTTAGGGTTAGAATGCAATAGTTGGTTTGTTCTTTTGATTATTGTTGTGATTTATATTTTTCTATGTGTATTTTTTTTCTTAATGAAGTAAAAGTATGATTTTTATATTATAGCAAGTTAGCACAATGTTAAAGCTGCATAACATATCAATCATCTAAGTCTAAGCGTTTTTTACCAATAACTAAGAATGTACTTTGATTAAAGGTGAAAACTTTAACCAGAATTAATCAACAATATACTTTGGTTAATTAGCTTTAGTATTGTTAATAAGTCAACCTAAATATTAGTATGGGTAAATATAGCCCAAAATTCATCTCCTAACGAACACAAAATTGATTTTTAATAAGTTGATTCTTATAAAATCTGTACAAAAGAGTTGGTCAAATAAAATGAAAATAATAAAAAAAGATAAACATAAATAAATTAAATAATAGAATACTTAATGATAAAAGGAACTAAAATTGGGAAAAGATAAAAAGGATTAAAATATTCATGAAAACATGTTGATTCCAGTATATTTTCAAAATAAGACTAAGACTCAGGTTCTGTAAAGACGATTTCTTGTGTAAGATTTTATATTCTTAATTAGTCTGTTGACCTTCTCACTTTTAAACAAAGTGATTTTTCAATTAAAAACAATAACTCTTAGATTCATCATAACAAATTTAACCAAAGTAACTTCTCAATTAAATATTATTGTGCCTCTTATATAAAATAAAAAGCTGATTAATTAAAGTAACTTCTTGACTAATTATAGTTTTCACTTTTAATGAAAGTAACTTCACTTCTAAACTATTGGCAAAAATATATTTAATCATATGAAAGTTTCTAACTTAAATCAAAATTAAATTTTCAATTAAAATTAAAATTCTTTGGATTCATATATGATTGTTATCCTAGGTAGATTTAACACAATGTTAACTTAGTATAATGTAAAATTCAATACTTTTACTTGATTAAGAGATAGAAAATATAGATAAATATAAATTAAAATAAGAATAAAAAAACAAAAAAGATTTATTCCATCTAATCTCAAAATTCACTAAAGAAATTAAGAGAATCAACTCCATAAATCGTAAAAGTAATACAAGATAGGAAAAAAAAGGAGAAAGACACTAAAGATGATGAAGAAATCGAAATCAGATTCCTTAATGTATTTTCCTAAATCTGTTTGTATAAACATTAGACTCGACTTTATTTTTAGATTTCATAACAATCCACTTTTAAAATAATAGTCATTAAAAAAAGTAGATCTGTCAAAACAGGTAACTCGGTCCGACCAGGCTCGACCCACCATGGGTTGATGATTTAGTGAGCCAACCCAACCCGGCTCACTTTTTAGCTAGCCAAAAAAATTCGAACCCGGTGTGGCCCATCACGGGTTCGGTTGACTCACGGGTTCACTTAATTAAAAAAAAATATTATTTTTTTATTTTTTTTCAATCAAAACTAAATTGTAATTTTAATTAAAATCTAAATAAACTTTAATACAATCCAAATACAAATCAAAATAAAAAAAAATACAAATTATTTATGTGTTGGATAAAAAAACAATTTAACATGACCTAAATGTAAAGCCCAACTTAGTAAAAAAAAAATAAAAACACTTGTGTTACCCTTTAATCTGCGGGTAGGTGAGCCAACGAGGCTCATCACGGGTTCAACTCAGATGAGCCGGGTTCTAAATGAGTCAGGTCAAAAATCAACCCGTATTGAAATTTGTAAAAAAATTTCAACCCAACCTGAACCGAACCCGTGGTGAGCCGGATTGGCTTACGGGTTCCAACCCATTTTGACAGTTGTAAAGAAAAAATATTTTTAAAGAAAAAGATATGAAGAGTGAAATAGTGGATGGAAGGTAAACATGAAAATTAGTTCAGTGTAAAAATATTATATTCCTTATATTATTATAATTAAGAAATAAGAGACTAAGATTCATCCTATTTTAACCGAATTATGTTGTGATATATAAAAGCCCCAAGATCTTTAAGATTTTCTATAAAAGTGTCTTTTTTGTTAGCTTCTTTCTACATTTTCATAAACTTCTTGCACTTCATATATATATATATATATATATATATATATATATATATATAATTAATTAATTAAAAAAAAATTATTTTATTTCATTTGAATTGTATAATTTTGAAGTCAAAAATAAATTCAGAAAAATACAAATCTAAAAAAGGTTAAAAAAAATATTTAAATTACATAATTCTAGAACTATTTTTAATATGACATCGAATAATTTAAAAATAATTTTAACTTTCATAATGAACACTCTAAAAAGAAAAATAGAAATTTTGTTTCCATATGATAAAAAAGAAATATATGAAATTACATAAAAAGTCTCTTTTAAAATCTTTCAGAATGCGAAAAATCTTGTTAAATATTTTTAAATTTCTATAATAAATACTTTTTAAAGATATTAAATTTAATTAAAAGATAATTGAAAAAATTATCTTATAGAAAAGAATACTACAGTATGACAAAGATTTCTGTAAGCAAATTAACAAAGAGAAAGAAAAGACATTGATACAGAGTACATCATCAAATTCCTACAAAGTTGTCTGATACAAAAGCACACCTTTAAGGTCTCTAATGGATGGATATCAAAACCTTAAAGCTGCAATTCATAATGATATATTTTCTAAAGACAATGAATTCGTGCAAGTACAGTCTACTATGCATTTTGCATGTAGCTAGCTTCTAAAATCCTCCGCCTCCGCCTCCGCCTCCACCATCACCGCCACCGCCACCGCCACCACCATCACCGCCACCGCCACCGTCACCGCCACCACCATCACCTCCAACGTCAGCTCCTCCGTCGCCACCTTCTCCAGCACCGCCGCCGCCGCGACGACGGTCACCCTTGGTAGATTTGTCGTCGTCTCCACAAGCAAATATGATGATTGAAATAACTGAAAGGGAGGCAATAATCATGAGAAACAAAAATATAGGGGCAGAGTGAAGCACCAAAACTTCTCCTTCATTTGCATCACCACCATTAACAACAACAAACTTTCTAGCCATATATTTCTTCTCGCTAATGCCAAAGGTATTTATTATATTTTGCAGTATAAGTCTGAATGTATTTAAACAGATACAGTTAAATGAGGCGGCGGCTAAGACAGAAAAGGAAATGCAAATGTGAAGAATAACACATACACATTATCCCTCTATCTATATATTGGAGGTGGACATTAATTGTAATTTTCAGAAACTATAGCTAAATAACTACGAGTTTATTTCAATTTATTTTACAATATTATTTACTTTTAAAAGTATGTTTGAGAATTTACAAAAGATAATTTTATGCGAAGACACCTATTTTTTTTATGAAAAATTATACTATGATTCTTAATTTCTGATTTTCATTATTTATTTTTTGATGTGATTTAATGTGAATCATTAATTTTTTAAAAAAAATATTGGTACATTAATCAATGATTCACACTAAACCATGTGAGAGAATAAAAGATGAAAGTCAAAGAATAGAAGCCATAGTATTATTGTTTTTTTTTTATTGCAAAAGGTTCAGGTTTGCTTTCACAATGTTTTTATTCTTTGAATATTGGGAGCTTTTATTTGTTTTTTTATGCCTTTATATTGTATTTTTTTTATTTTGTACTAATATAAATAGGGTTGTACTACAAAACTTGTTTTTACACATTATATTTTTGGTTTGAAAAATTATATTGAATACTCATTTGGGAGCCGTTTTTACCAAGTCTTTTGGTGACTTTCCTTTCTTCATAATATATCTTGGTTAGTTAGTGTTGGGAATAGTTCAAGTGTGAGTCAAAAAATTTCACATTGGATAGAATAGACAAAGTTAAACACTATATACCCATAACAACATTGTCTTAAGGTTTTGGTGTAAAAGTGGTGTCAAATGTCTTATATGTGTTAGACTAATGTCATATAACCATATGGAATCACAATCTCTCAATGTTTATAACCATAGCCCATATGAGGTAAAATATATAACCTAGTGGTATTAGAGCCGATAGTTCGGAGTGACTGACCACATAACCATAACCATAACACAAAAAACGGGTCACTGAAGTGATTGATCGCATAACCATAACCAAAAAGGGGTCACCGAAGTGACTGACCGCATAACCATAATCAAAAAGGGGTCATCATACACCTGAAGGAAAATATACCATATTAAAAAAAACAAACAAGGGACTCACCCTTGAGGGGAAATAGTTAGTTTCTCTTTAAAATTTTATTTCTAAGTACGTGAATCACTTTTACTTCGCCCTCTCTTCAATAGGTATGTGAATCACTATTTCTTGTGTTGAGGGAAACTTTTTAGTTAACTAACATGAAAAGAATATCACATTTTTGTAGAGACCAAGCGATAAGTAAGACAGTAGAAAAACATGTCATAGTACAAGTGTATGAGTTAGACGAACCTGTGTGTAAACCAGAAAAAGAGGATCGGGAAGAAAAGTTTCGGTTTGTCTATACCACTTTCAGCAATGGAGGCTTTCTCCCTACACCTCCAAAGCTTTCTCTAGTACTCCCAAAAAGAATTTTGATTTCACCTTTGCACTCGTAGTAAAAATTAAAACATAAAAAGTAACCATTCTCTCTCCTCTATTTATGACATGATCCAACCAACCCTATACCCCCAATATTTACAGATATCGACATCCGATTTAGATTTATGAGTTGCAGATGTCAACATCCGCAATACTATTTTTCAGAAAAATCATTTTTAAATTTTTTAAAATTAAATCAGTTTCATATAATTGAAAATAAATTAACCAAATATTATATTAATGTTTATACATGTTATAGTGTGGTTATTGCATCATATGGATCAAGAATCAAAGCCAAAAAAAATTCAAAATATAAATATAAAATAAAGATATAAAAAAAATAAGTTGCGATGTCGATATCCGCAATACAAAAATGACATTCATTTTAACATTGTTGCAGATGTCGACATCCGTAATACAAAAATGACATTTGTTTCAACATTATTGCGGATGTCGATATCCACAATACATTTTTTCATAAAATCATTTTTAATTTCTTTTAAATTAAATCAGTTTCATATAATTGAAAATAAATTAACCAACTACTATAGTAATGTTTATACATGTTATAGTGTGGTTAGTGCATCAAATGGATCAAGAATAAAAAAAAAATCAAAATAAAAATTTAAAATAAAAAAATAGGCTGCAGATGTCGACGTCCGCAATACAAAAATAACATTTATTTTAACATGGTTGTGAATGTCGATATCCACCGTACAGAGTAGGTGAGATTATTATGTTCATAGATTTTGACACTTGGAAGTACTAGAAAAGCTTTGGAGATGTAGAAAGAAGTTGCATTGAACAAGTTACGGTTTAAAGTTCCACTGAGCCTTTTGAGAACGAAGTCCTCACAACGAAGCCTCAAGTGGCTCAATACAATATATCCCCACACACACCCCAATCACGAGAATATAGAAAGAAATAGAAAGAGATGGAACTATAATCGAGAAAGAAAGAATGTGTTGTGTGTTTTTATGTGTTGTCTATGTAATAATATAATACTAATATTATTATAATTCCGTTATTTAGTAATTTAATTTCATTGCAGGTATAAAAGCATGTGGTAATTATAATTTAGTTAAATTTAATTTAATTAGAGAAAATCAGTAATTTCATATTAATTTTTTCACATATTTTGTATTTCATTAGAATTATATTTATAATCCATGCATTTCAATTACAAACTTTAATAAACCAAGATTAATAATATTAATAACAATAATAATAATTAATATTAATAAATCCAATATTTATAAATTAATTTTATCTTTTCAATTTATTTTTTTATTATTAATAACAAATTAAATTTTATTTTAATATAATTTTCACTACTTACATTTAAATTTATATCACATTTTTTTCACAAGGTAAATTGATAATCATCTATTTTTAACAATTAAAACATTTCTTTATTCTATTACACTAATCACGTTATTAACAAATTCTAAAAAACATTTCTTAGGGACAAAATGTACCATAAGGAAAATATTTTTTACTAAGGTCGAGATATCTTAGATTCACACTAGGTTCTACTCTTCTGCCTTATCTTTGAGTCTATTGGTTGTTGGCCAGTTCTACTTCTTTTTATTGAGATGTTCTCTTCCAATAAGGGCGTAGAGTGTCTGCAAAGACATTACAATGCTCAAGTTAATTACTATGCAAATATAAGTGATTGCAATAAATGAGATCCTCGTGAACAATGCTACTTATACTACCTGGATAGGGACCATTGGACCTGGATTATGCTATTTTAGGTCATTTTAGGGTTTCGTTAATCACGCTTATTCCTTTAATTGTTCTATGATCCTGCTCTTTTGCCTAGGTGGCTCCATGCTACAATAATGACATACACATTCGTCATTCTTTCTAATTTGGGACGTCCTCTATTGAGTTGTAAGGGTTTATTCCCTATACTCATAGATTGTAGGGACATATTCAACCCTATACTTACACTTTCCAATCCCTTCATCCATCCTTTCAAATCTCTTAATCCAAACAACACCACAATCTCCTCTCTACCAACTCATTTTCCCTCAAATTCTTTCCCCAATCCAAACACTATCTAAAAAGATATTCGCAAATGTTGCTAATGTATATAAATGTTATACATATTATATAGTATGCTATATTTGAAATATTTAATAATAATTAGGATTAACTATGTTTTTTGTTCTTCAACTAGTAGAAAATATTAGTTTTAGTCTCTCTTTCAATTATGTTTCGAGTAGTAAGGTCCCTATCCTTTCAAAATTCCTGGAATGAGTTTTCAATGGCTAACAACGTTACTATTTTTTTTGATATGACAAATAGTGATCCATGTCAACATTTCATTTGGGACACATGACAAATTATTTCATTCAAAAAATGAATTAATTTTTCACTTCATCTTCTTCTTATTTCTCAAGCTAGGGCTTTTCCCCTCAAATCTCCACTAGAGGCTTCTTCTCTAGCATCCACCGAGATTGAAGGTTTTCTTCTCCAACATCCACCCAAATTGCATCCACAAGAGGCGTTCCCCTTTTTCTTCTACAATCGCGCACAAATGGACATGATAGGGTACTTCTTCTTCATTATTCGTGCATCCTCCATTTGTCTAGAGATGTCATAGATGATGACAACTGAAATCGAAAGCCTCAGCTACCCAACACAAACATCGTTGTTTCTCATCGTTGCCACTCAAATCTTTTTCCTGTTGAAGAAAAAAATAGGTGAACATCTTACTTCAATAAAAATTTTTTATGATGATGACTTTAAAGAAGTCTGGAAGACTTAATGATGATTCATAAAAAAATGTTGAAAACTTACATACTTAATCATAGCTTAACTAAGCTTGATAGTATAATTATACAATTAAATGAGTTCTTATTAAAAAGGTGAATCATTATAAAATATGTGTGTTTCTTCTTCCTTCATATATATATATATATATATATATATATATATATATATATATATATATATATATATATATATATATATATGACATTATCGTATATGCGTGTTGGTTAAGTGAAAGAAGACTTATTCATTGGTGCATGTTGACCTTTTGGATCGATGTGGAAAGGAAAATAATATATTAGGAAGTTGTAAATAGCTACTATCATCTTGAGTTGTAAATTTCTAGATATTTCTCCATTTGCAGTTTCAACCACACCTTCAGATATTTGTTGAAAATGACCTTTAGAATTGAAGTACAGATTTTTTATACGTATTGAAATGTATTTATTAGGATGTGATATATAAGACGACAGTCTAAATAGACTATTTTAAATGATCGATTCATTTATTTTAGTCACTTTACATTAAATTTTCTTATGCCCAACCCCATTGGCTATCATTTGCCATGGTTGAAGGTGATTTTAATAAATATTTTATTGAAATTGAGAATAATTGAGATTAAATAATTTAATTTAGAATTTCTCATTATTTTAAAATAAATATAAAAATGGTCTATTTAAACTGTGGGAATATCAAATAATTTTAAATGTTAAATTATTTTTTTAAAGACAATAATGTTTTAATTAAATATAATCAAATTATATAAATTTTTATTGTCAGTTTTAAATTTATTATAAAGTACATACGTAATGTATCTATATATTATGTCATATTATTAGAGTTGTCAAAATGAGTTGGAACCCGCGAGCCAATCCGGCTCACCACAGGTTCGGATTGGGTTGAATTTTTTCTTACAAATTTTAATACGGGTTGATTTTTGACTCGGCTCATTTAGAATCCGACTCATCCGGGTTGAACCCGTGGTGAGCCGGGTTGGCTCACCAACCCGTTGATACAAGGGTAACACAAGTGTTTTTTATTTTTTTTATTAAGTTGGGCTTTACATTTGGGTCATGTTAGGCTTTTTTTTATCCAACACATAAATAATTTGTATTTATTTTATTTTGGTTTGTATTTGGATTGTATTAAAGTTTATTTAGATTTTAATTAGAATTACAATTTAGTTTTGACTGAAAATATATATATATATATATATATATATATATATATATATTTTTTTTTTATTTGAACTTGTG
>Ga0214544_1000489_pt1 | contig 72585 bp, 37 predicted proteins | sample CNSS3metaG_FD_160074 | JGI IMG/M metagenome (GOLD analysis project Ga0214544, IMG submission 160074) | Root nodule microbial communities from cowpea collected in UCLA plant growth center, Los Angeles, California, USA - CNSS3 | ecosystem: Host-associated > Plants > Roots > Nodule | place: USA... | reverse complement strand
AAAATAAAAAAAACACATATAAAAATAAATATATATATATATATATATATATATATATATATATATATATATATATATATATATATATATATATATATATATATTAAACAACTAAGTCAAATCAATCTTCCTAAATAATAAACTCCCGATATTATGAGTGGGAGATTCATTAGTGACACAATTGATTTATTTATTCTCAATTTTTTATTTATGTCAAATGCAATGTGTTACTTAACAAATGGAAAAAAACCATCATCAACACCAAAATTTATTGGTTACATTTCCAAGTTTCTTATTTTCTTTAATTCTTTCTCAAAGTTTGGTATAAAAGGTTTCTACAGTCACTCATCTCTCATCTATTCTGTTTTTTTTTTTAATTCTATAAAATAATCAGTCATTAGTACTCCATCAATGTTCTGATATAGTTTTGTTTCTTATAAATTACATCGTATTTATAATTTAGGTTTTAGTATCTCAAACATTTCAAAAGCTCAAAAAGTCTTGTATAATGCTTCCAACAATTTCCTAATATTTTATATTTTATGTATTTTTTTTTTGTCTAAATTAATGGACTCCAAGGTTGTAGAGATAGATTTTTTTTTTTCCTTTCTGATACACGATAAGTTGTTTCATAATGGTGATTTTGACCTCAGGTTATAATAAAAAAAAAAGGTATAAGTTGTAGGAATTATATGAATATTGGCCACGCCTTTACCTTTGGGTATAGTATAATTAATGTGTGCATTGTTTTATAAACTTTGGTACCATCAATCAATTATTTACATAAAATTATTATCATTCAATATCACATGCTCATTAAAATAAAAGGTATCGAAGACCCCCCACATACTATATGCAACACTAATAATCATTATAGAGAAAGAAAGAGGGGATGATGAGAAGGATTAAGCACCATAGTTGTATTAATTAAAACTTCAAAATATTTGAGTAAGCTTTATAGCTAGCTAAACCAATTACTAGCCATCGATGATGAGACATAATTTTTAATTTTGTTGAAAATTTTGACACAATATTTATTTTTTCTTTTTAACAAACTTTCAAGAAATTAGAGGTCAATAACTAAAACATAAAGGTCAGAGGTCAGGTGATGATTACCTAATATTTAAATAAGTACATCTTAAGATCATGAATTTTTAAATATATAATCTAGATTACTTTAATCCAAATAATTAGATTAGGTTTTGGATCCAAATCTATTTTTTTAATAATAGTTTGATTTTTTTTTTTAAATTTAGATCCAAATATTTGGATCAAGATTTAATATAGATCTAAATATTTGGATCAAGTTCAAAATTTAGAATGTGTTTTTCTATAAAAGAAATTAAAATTGATATTTTTAAAACTTGTGTCGTCGAGACAGACATTATTAAATTTGGCAGAATTTTGGCTAGGACTGACTCGGTCGAATTTTGGTTAGGCCGACTTGGACAAATTTTGACGGGATTGACTCGACGAAATTCGACATGGGTCAACATGGTCAAATTGGTTGAATTTTGGTAGAAGTCGACTCAGCTGAATTTTAGTCATGGCTAACTAGGCCAAATTTTGCTCGGGGACGACATGACCAAATTCGATCAACTTTTGGTCAGGGTCGACTTGATCAAATTCGGCTGAATTTTGGCCAAGTAAGACTCAGCCAAATTTGGACGAATTTCGGTCAAGACTAACTCGGTCGAATACGGCCAAATTTCAGCAAGGATCAATGCTACCGCAAACCATCATATTTCGATTGGGACCAAATATGCCAAAAATTTTGTTTCAGGCTGACTTTGTCGAATTTGGACAAGTACGATCAATTTTCGACTACGGCCAGATATGTCCAAATTAGGGTTGTGGTCGATTTAGTCAAATTTTAGTCGGGGTCGACTCGGTCGAATTTTGACTGGGGCTGGCTCGATCTTATTCGACCAAATTTGGGTTCAAGCCAACTCGGCCAATTGCGCCAAAATTTCAGTTGGGGGCGAATTTGGCCAAATTTTGGCAGTAGTCGATTCGGTTAAATTCGACCGAATTTTGGTCAAGGTCGACTTGACCGAATTTGACTGAATTTCGACTAGGTCGATTTGGCTGAATACGACTAAATTTTGGTCAGAGTCAGCTCGACCAAATTTCGACGATCTTCAGTGGGGTTGACTCAATCAAATTTCTTCTAGTGTCGATTCAACTGAATTGTAGTTTGGATCGATTTGTCTTGACTTTTGGTCTGAATTGGTCATCTCAACTTTTGATATGAGCTAGTTCATCTCAATCTAGAGTCAAACCCAACTATAAATTTAAATTGAATATTTAAAATTTTTCATATTTAAAAATATAGATTTAAAGAATGAATATACAATAAAAAATATATAAAATATAGATATGTTAAAATCTAGATCGAATTAGAACAAAAGTAGGCACAGCCCTGCTTAATTTGCATCAACATATGTTGGAAGATGATGTTAGTAAAATGAATACTTAAATGTGTGGTCAATGAATTCTTCTTATACCGACCTAATTTGGGAACTGCGTAAGGATGGTTTGTCATAGTTGAGTCTTTCGATTAATCTTTTATTATAGTTTATTATATTAAAATACACTACTTTCAATATTAAGTTTGATTTAAATAAATAATGCATGGTGTTACTTTAAGTAAAGTACAAATATGTCATCATCAACTACAAAATGCAGGTTACATAGTGCTTGGTTACCCAACACTTTGTATATATTATTATTGTTTAAAATGTTCACCATTACCGTAACTGATCTAAGCAAGTTTATCTACACTGCAGTTTCATCTTAATTTTTTTAAAATTCGATAAAGTTCAGTGATAACTCCATTAATAGTCGGTTATAATTACTTTTTCTTTACTAGAGACACTTTATTTGTAATTTAGGCTTCAGTATCTCAAACATTTCTAAGCTCAAAGTCTCGTTCATTTGAGCAGTGCTTCCAACCTTCTCCTTTTTCTTTACAATAATGAACTCAAAGGTTATACCATTAAATTGTTTTTGTTTCGGAAATTATAGGAATAAATAGTCATTTCATTGGTAATTTTTATGTCAAGGAAGATTACTAGTTTTTTTTTTTATTCGGTTAGTCTTATCATCTCTATTTAAAAGATAAATTTTCCTCCCCCAAACTAATTGAGACTTTTTTTTGGGGAATCTATAATATCAAATAGACAACAACATCAACTCAGAAGAAAAGGGGAAAAGCATCGTGTATTGGGAGAATAAGATATTGTGTCACATTTAAGAAGTCGTCGATAATTGTGAATGATTGAACCAAATCTTGATATACTAATATTGTATGTCTATTGTTTATAACTTTTATAACATCCATACATTATTTACATAAAATTAATATTATTCCAGCCTCTAAGTCTTCAATATCACATGCTCTACCAACGTAGATCTATAACATTTTCATTGAAAATTTCACATAGATTGAAGAGAAAGTGTGAGAAAGAGAAGATATGGATGATGAAATTGAAAAGTTGATCGAAGTATGGATTTCAGCATTTTCATGTCTATGCTATTGCTATTACATAGCTTCTAAAATACCAAAAGGATTCTTGAGGCTTCTCTCCCTTCTCCCTATTCTTTTCATCTTCTTCATCCTTCCCTTCACCCTCTCTTCACCTAACTTAATTGCATTCACTTCCTTATTCCTTGTTTGGCTTGGAACTTTCAAGCTTCTCCTTTTCTCCTTCAACCAAGGCCCTCTTGCCCTATCACCTTCAAACATTCTCCATTTCATCTTCATAGCTTCCCTCCCCATCAACCCCAAGCAACACCCTTCAACAAATCCAAACACCACCCAAAAGTTCCCCAAATGGCTTTTGGCCCTAAAAGTGCTTACTTTAGGCTTCATTGTACATGTTTCTTCCTACATTGAACACCTGAACCCTCATTTTATAACACTTCTCTATTATTGTTACTTGTATCTTGGTTTAGAGATTGTGTTAGCTTTTATAACTTTCACTGTTCAATCTGTTTTTGGCTTTGAAATAGAACCACTATTCAACAAACCCTATCTTTGCACGTCCCTTCAAGATTTTTGGAGCCATAGATGGAACATTATGATTACTCGTATTCTACGTCCAACCGTATACAATCCCGTACGTCGTATATTTAATGATGTTGTGAACCCTATGTATGCCACGTCAATTGCCATGTTGGCTACATTCCTTGTTTCTGGGCTTATGCATGAGTTAATGTACTATTACCTCACACGTGTGTCTCCCACGTGGGAAGTGACGTGTTTTTTTGTGCTTCATGGTGTGTGCACGACGGTGGAGGTGGCTGTGAAGAAGGTGGCGCTCCGTCGTGGGCGGCAGTTACACCATGCCGTGTCGAGGCTTCTTGTGATGGTGTTCTTGGTTAGCACATGTTGGTGGTTGTTTCTTCCTCAACTATTAAGGAATGGTGTGAATACGAAGGCCACACAAGAGTATGGAGTTTTGGTGGATTTTGTTGTAAAGTCTCGATTACCTTACATATATGTATGTCTTTAGGGTCAACATAATGTTATAAACTTATAAAGTTTTTAGAACATTTATTTTTTATTTTTTTTTTCCTTTGGATCTTTCCAACTATCCATGTATAATTTATGTGAGAAAGTTTTGTGGGACACTTGTTTGGATTAGATGGTAAGAGAATAAGAATAAGAATAAGAAAATGAAATAAAAGAAAACAAAAGAAATGAATAGAAAGTAAATTACTTGAATTAGATTAAAAAAATAGTGAAAATGATATGAAACAAAATGATTTTTTTATTTATTTTAATATATTTAGTAATAATTTAATATTATTATAATTAAAAACGTAAATATTAAGAACATAGTTTGAAAACATAATCATTGTTGCCTAAACCATAATCCACCATTGTAAACGCAAATATTATCAAAAGATATAATTGATTATATTAATTTTTCTTCGTACTGATTGAAGTAGGAATAAAACAAATTTATATTGCATGGTACAACATTTTGTGGGAAGACTAAATATTCAGAAAAGAATTGAATGATTTAAGTTGTAATGTTTTTCAGATTCCCCTTTATTTATTTTGAAATCGTTTATTTTGAAATCGTTTTCTCTCAGCCTTTCAATTCAGCGTACATGATCTTCTGTTCATGTTTATGAAGCTCGGACACATTTCATCAATGGGCGTGCATCTATCAAACACGGACACTCGTATGACACATATCACTAAAGTGTTCAATTTAAAAGATATTTTTTTTTATTTTTAACATAATTTTGACATGACTCCAATACAATATTAATAATCACAAATTTAATGATTTTCTAAAAAATTCATAAACTTATAAATTTATCATATAAGTTTCTATTATCATTATAAAAATAAGTAAAGAGTATTATCTGATCCCCACTTTTTATTTTTTTTATATTAGATAAATAAATTAGATTCATTTATATACTAGTTGACAATGTATTAATTAAAAGTTTAAAAATAATATATATATATATATATATATATATATATACCGTGTCTCGTATTTTTTAATTTATAATTTAACCTTCAGTGCCGTGTCCATGTTCATATCCAAACTTCATAAATACAAGTTTCCCTTCGTTTTTCATATGGTACAATTGCTAATTTCAGTCAATTATTTATTAGTTATCATTTTTTTGAAAATCCGAGAAATTAGTTTCACATTGGTTAAGAAAAATAGCTTTGTGGAATGAAGCTCGATTAGGCCTGGTAACAATATACCCTGCTATTTTACCCCTCATGTTTTATAATAAGTCTCAACAAAACAAATGAAAATCAACGCTAATTAAAAATAAAAAAAAACTACAACATGAATCAATGATGACGTGCTGATTTTGCTCCGAGATAATTCTTTAAATATTCAATAAATTAACATCCCACAATCAGAATTCTTCTGTATTTGATTTTCATGACTCTTATTCAGTTAGTAGATAAGTGTGATGAAAAAGTGCATTAAGTTGTAGGCTAAGCTTTATTTTCAATATTATTGCAATGGAAGAAGCAACTAAGTTTTTCCATTTTTAGTGGGTAATGTCAGAGATAGCTGACGAATAACTTTCTTTAATCTTTTTAATTGATTTTGCACCAATTTGTAATGATGTCTCTGGATTCGTCTTCCACCATTCTTCTAACCGGAGTTGGAACTGAGAGGGAGTTGGAAATAAATGGAAAAAAAGACCAAGTTGAATCTCATCTCATTAGAGGCTCACGGGTAAATTGAATGTTCAGTTCCTAAAATTTATTAATTTTGTAATCTTATTCAATTTGTCTAAACCATGTTTCTTAGGGTTCGAATAGAAGGTACTCTATTTGATAACTATGTTGATCAACTTGAAATTGCTGAAAATCAGCATATGGCTATTGGTATACAATTTTGCAAAGTCAAGGTCTTTTAAGGTACATGGTTCGTCCATTATTTATTTTCGTCATTCATAATTTCTTTATTTTGGAATTTATCATTACTTTACATTTTATTATTATTCAATTAAATATATTTTATATGTTTTATATAGATAAGGTCCATCTTCAGAATTGCATGGATTCTACCGAGATAATTTATAACATCAACTCTCGAGAGACCTCAGAACAAATTCTAAGTCAATTGTCTTGAATAATCTAAACACAGCTTTGGAGATGAGTTTCTTGAACTGTCCCCTAGAAACACCATAGAAGGGTTAAAAGATTTGTAGGACGGTATGATATCTACAAAACTGTTTGTGTGTGTAAAAAGCCGTGTATTCCAGAATAATTTTCTGTGAAAAATGTAACAAACACGTCATTAAGGTTAGTTTCATACTAGCCACAACTATCTCTGCCCTGCTTTTTTAAATTCAATGTTATATGCTCTTTTGATTACATTCGACTGCTCTTTCTGATTATGTCTCTATTCAGGTATAAAATAAAAGTTTGAGTCATGGATGAAACAACTTTTGTACTATTGGACAGAGATGCATCACTTCATAGAGATGCATCATCACTATAGTTATTCAAAACTGCATTATATATACTGATGATATAGTTATTCAAAAACTGCATTGTATTTATCATTCAAATTTACAATGTCTATTTTATTCTTTTTTAACTATTTCTAATTGTCATATTCGAAAATAACCTTGTGCATTCTAAAATAATCTTGTGGTAAAAATACTAGTAATAATGATGAAACAGTGTACGACAGAATTTTGTTTTCTTCTGCAGTTGTGATTAGGTGTCATTGTTAAGTAATATAACAGAACCATGTTATAACTATTAACCTGTTTATCACTGCAGGTTTAACATGAAATTTACTAGTAAAAATAGGAAACGGTTAGTTTTATATTAGCAGCTTGTAATACACCTTTCTCATATAAGATGATTTCTTGAGTGTGAATCTACTGATCTGAGATTATCGCAACTAAATCAGTGATCTTAAGTTATTATAGTGATGAAGTTGCATTAAATGGTTGAGTTTTGCCGTTAATGCTTGTTCTACCCAATTACAACATGATTACTTTCATCGAAGGATACATGTAGTTTCTACAACTTGCTACTCTTGACGCATCCTATTCACTTTAAAACAGTATAAAAGAATATGTGAACTAAAGATGAGTGTCTCATACTAAAAGTGACAATACGATCAGCAATGTGTTATGAAAGAGAATGTGTTAAGATACTCAATAAACTGGCTCAAATCATTATTAATATATATCAAGAAAATGTTGCTACCAAGTTCTGGGTAAAACCTTTTCTAAAAAAAAAAATAAAGGGCATTGTTTTCTAACTCGCCCTTGTTACAATGTATCTCACCCCTATATCTAAAAGTGTCCATAAAGCTACAATGAAGCCAAAAGAAAGGTGCATATGCTATACACCTTAACCTTATCTTAATGATGCAAAAGAAAAAAAAAGAAAGCAATATACCCTTTATGAGATGTAGGAATCATGCTTGGTTGTGTACAGTTTTCTTGGACTTGGGGTATGCAAGTACTGATCCCTGCTTGGTTAACCCTTCAACGATAAAAGAAAGAACCCCCAGAGTAAGGCAGTTCTGTAGAAGTGATTGGGGTGTACCTGAAGAATCGTGAGGACGAGTCTTAATAACACATACACACACACTGAGACTATTACAGTTGGAAACTTATCTAACATACAAACATGCTTTTCAATGAAAGAGAAAAACTAGAAGAGGCATTTTGTTTTATTGAGATAAATGCAATCAAAATAGGCAGAGATTAATCTGACCTTTTATCCTTAATCAAGTTAATAAACTTTTCAAGTAAAGGTTGACAATTCATCAATTATTGGAAAAAAGGATACCAGGAAAACTTGTAGCAAGACCAGCACAACATCCAGCTAGCCCAGCATTAATGGCTGCAGATGCAAAAGTAATCACATTATCAGTGAACAACATTGTACTGGCAAGGATTTTGAAGTAAGCTCATACTGTATTTGACAGAATTAAAAGTTTGTTTCACCAAAGCACACCTCTTGGGTGAAGGAACGTGTTCTGTTGGTATTTTTTGAAGCACTCTTCCACGTAGCGATTGAATATTATCATATCATAATTCCTTTTATCATGTTCTTCTATGTCATTTTAACAAACACTTTACCTCCAACTATCTAGTCTATCAGTTTTCAACTAACCTCTAACTTAGTCATTTGGAATTTTGCCGAAATAGGATAAATATTTTATACCATCATCCTTTCCTCTAAGTCTTCCCAAGATGCAGACAGCCAAACTATCAACTCCAGATAAAATTGCAAATGTCTATTGAAAAGAAGAAGAAAAAAAATAGGCGTTCATAAAGTAAAAAGCCAGACAGAAAAATTAACAACATTGATGTGTGAGTGTGATATACCTTAGCATTAGACCCTGCTTCAATAAAGGATCCTTTAAAGCCTTTCTTCTTGATCAATCCAGCACCTGAAACAGACCAATTGAAAGCATCCTTGAGCATTAATACAAACATTCACCAACTATTAAACTCTAAGAATTTCAGTCTCATGATCATAACCCTCTGCCATAGAAATTTAGTTCGAAAGTTGATTTCTCTGGCTACTTGGTAGGAAAATATATTATAGATTCACAAGTTTAAATGACGTGAAGTCCAAATTAGAGAGAGGACCGTAGCCGAAAAGGGAGCCAGCGAAAGCACCACAAGCGGAGTTGGCGGCGGAGAGAAGAAGGCAAACGGTGGGAGACGGAGCAGAGGAACCTTTGGCAGGATTCGGAACAGAGTTCACATCAATTTCTGAATTAACTGTTGCATTCGATGCCATCACTTTTTGACTATTCATGATGGGATGACCCTGCTCTTCACTTCAATTTTTTCAACACTAACATCACCTCTTTCACCAATTAATGAACTAATCAATGTTGTTATTCGCTTAATCCCAGAAAATTTAAAATATTTAGGAACACATGGATGAAGGTTCTTCTCTCATTATTAACGTAATGTAATTTTCATTGTTATTAACGATAATCAAATTATTTTAATACGAAAACAAAGTTCTGAAACCGATTGATTCAATAAACTTGCAATTTCTGTGCAAGAGTGGCTTTGTCCAGTGTCGTATTTCACAGACAACAAATTTTCTTCTACTTTAGAAATACCGTACTTTTTTTATTATTATTTTACCATTATATAAATTTATGTATGAAACAATTTTTTTCTTTTCGTTATCTTTTACCTTTTCTTTTACTTTAGAAATACAAAAATCTACCTTTTTCTTATTATTATTTGACCCTTTTATGAATTTAAGTATTAAACAATCTTTTCCTCGTGGGAACTATAAATCCCTAACTGATTTTATTTTGTTTTAGGGGACGTGAGAACCGATTCTCGAGAATCGAATCTGGGCGCTGGTGACCTCTGAGAATAGATTCTTCAGCGATGGATTGCAGAGAATCGATTCCCGTGGCCACTGAACTGAATGGAGAACAGATTCTCCTTGTTATGTAATCGATTCTCGGGTACGTTTCAGTGAAGGAGAATAAATACTCGTGCTTTTGTGTTGTGTTGGTGTCACTGTTTTTGTCTGTGTTGTCTTGTAGGTGGTGCATTCCTCTGGAGATCTCGTCGCGGTGGTGGTGCTGAGTTGGTGAGGTGGCTGGTCGTGGTGGTGTGCTGTTGTCGTTGGTGGTCTGCTCCGGTCTGCTCGTGTCGGTGCTTTGGGGATCGTGGTGGTTCACCTTCACTCTGTTTAGGTTTAGATCTTCAAGAGGTAAGTAATAAAGTTTAGCATACTTTGTATATACATGTGTGCTATGAGATTTAATTTATTTATTATGGAAAATAATTTAGGTTTGTGTGTTATAGGTTTAATTTAAGTTTTTGGTTTATTTTAGGGTTTATTGATTATGTTTAAATACAGGAAAGTATTTATAACTTTTAATTTGAAAAGATTTTTACTTTATCATAGTTAAATTTATAGAATTTTAATTAGAAAGAATTTTAATGGCCTTTATTTGGAGTTTGAAAGAATTTGGGGTTTAGCATAAAAATCATATTAAGTATAAAATATTGAGTTTTTAATTTTCTAAAAATTATAAATTAATTAGTTAAATAGAATTATGTGTAATAATATTCACCATTTATCGTTTATGAAAGATGAGCATATCTGATAAAGGTTTTTCACATGGCATAAGAATGAGATATTTCATATATTTGGATGATGGATGTAACTTTTCAGGATAGCACTAAAGGCTTATCAAAACTCAATTTTTATCAATTCTTAGCTCTATTATCCTTGTTTATAAAATGTAAAACTCAATTTTATTCATTCTTTAATTCAAAAATGTTGTTCAATAGTTTATAAACAATAAAGATCCAAATGTTTTTACAATAACATAAATAGAAACTCTCCCAACAAAAGGTCTCTACTACAACTCATAGTTGGGCATGTGTCTTTTCTTCTGTCTAGATGTATAGTATTGTAATATTTTAAGTACATGTACATGTGACACTTATAATGAATTTTATTTCACTTTTTATCATTTCCTATAGTAACTTCATTTAAATTATTGTTAAATTGATTTATATTTTCATTTGTTTAAATTGTGGTAGCAATGACTTCATCTTTATCAACTAAAAGACAGAGAACTGGAAATCAAAGAAGAGAAAAAGCTTTGGCCATTGAACCTGCACTTCCTACCAGAAGGCTACCCTCAATCGAAGAAGTTTTAAACCAAACACGGTTTTTTGGCGAGCATGATCAGATGATTGAGTATGGGAAGGCATTTTACAAGAGGAAAATCCTGACACCAAAGATAATGAATTTTCCTTTCTTTGCACAATCAGGTTTGTACTTTCACCATCATCTTCAATTTCAAGGTTTGGAGGAATTTGTATGTATGGAATGTCCATACTTTGAAGATCTCATAAGGGTATTTTATTCCAACCTGAGAGTGGAAGAAAATGGTTACCTCTACACAGAGGTTAACAAGACAAAGATTAAAATGAAACCTTCTGATTGGTTGACCATAGCTCATCTGAAGTATCAAGGTCAACGACTCTCATTTCCAAACATACCTGAAGACTTACCCTACAACCGTGACATGGCATTTGGTGCCATGATCAGACCAGAGTTTCAGGGTCAAAATATGAGGACTGTAGGAGCTATGAATGTTAATGACAGACTTCTGCATTACGTGTTGGTGCATATCTTGAGTCCTCGTGCTACCAATTTTGCAAAAATAATGCACGAAGACATTTTTATGCTATGGGTTATGAAAAATAACGTTTTGGTTAATTGGCCTCATCACATCATGCAACATATGATAAAATGTAAGGACAATAAAATGCCTCTTCCGTATGGTATTTTGATTACCCAGATCATGGGTTACTATGGCGTCGATTTAACTATCGATTCATCTACCACACTGGGTTGGACTCATTACTTTGGTACAAAATCGTTGAAAAAATTAAATATTGTTAATGTGAATGGTGTGTGGCAACATGGTGGGGTTAATGAGGACGATGAACAAGAACCTGAAGGAGAAGATGTTGAGCATGAAGACTCATCCGTACCTGATCGCCACGTTGAAGACAATAGAGCAGAACCTCCGATCCAGCATGATGCTGAAATGCTTTCACAAATTTGGGGAGGTATTCAACATCTGCAAGAAGGATTAGCTAATTTGAATTCAACTGTCACCAGAGGTTTTGATAGGGTCACTGAAAGAATTAACCGTTTAGAAGAAAGATTTGACACCTTTCAAGACTCTTTCAAATAAATGATGTTATTGTTTTTATTTATTTATTTTATTTCGATTATTGTGATTTAAGTATATTTTTCGATCTCATGTTCGTATACATTCGGTTACATCAATTTCGTATATTTTTTTCTTAACATTTTTACAATTATTACAATTTATAGCAATTGATTTTATGAAAATCCATAATTAACATTCTATTTAACATTAATTATATCGATTAAAACATTTCATTCAATTAATCATGCATATTTTTATTTAATTGTTGTTTTAACAAAGCACTCTATATTTTAATTAACTAAATTATCATTTTTCTTATTAATAATTTAATTTAAATTATTTTTATCAATTTAAATATACCTTTAAAAAATTATTCACTAAAATGAACTTCAAAAATCATCACTATTTTTTTATTTAATCAAATTACTCATAATTTATTTTGACGTGATTTGTAGTAATCATGTTTTTATTTAAAATTAATATCATCAATTACAAATTTCTTATTTTACGTAATAACTCACATTTCATTTTAACAAAATTATACTAATTAGTTTAATTTTGTTTCCGATAAAATTTGTAATCTTCTAATTTAATTTATTAAAATATTCTTTTATCTACCAAAAGATATCAAATCATTCACAAATTTTTTCTTTAGTTTTTTCACTTTCAATTTTCTTTTCTTAAAACAAACAACCCATGGGTTACTCCTTTCTTTAAACTCAAATCCATCATTTTTTTGGCTTCCACAAATCCACTTCTAAAATCAAAGAGAGCCTACCTCACCCACCTACTACGTTAATGAAGGGATACAATAGTCTTTTATTTTCTAAGACTTTTTAGGTATTTAAAAAAAGAATGTTATTTTACTTTTTGGGAGACAGTTTACTATTATTATTATTTTAACTTCCAAAAGTTTTTAATTTAATTCTTATTTATAGTTTTTTTAAAATATTTTTGCAGTAATATAACATTCATACTTCAGTTCTTAGTATAAAAAGATTATTTCTAAAATTAGGATTGTAAGTTAAGATTTTTGAAATGTTAGATATAATAACTTATAATTCGAATTAAAATGAAAACATGTATAATTTTCTTTGTCCAAAAATCTAAATATCTTAAACATAAGACAATCGGGTGGGTATTGCTATACTATTCACATTTTTATCCAAAAGAGTTACAATACGATTTTCTTCTTTTCTTTTTCATCTATTAACAAACCTATACATTTGTCTTTCCTTATAATTTCTAATATTCATCAACTTAGCTCTTACTTTCTTTCATATAATTTAAATATTATAGTTATCAAATATATATCTCAATCGTTTGGTTGAGTTGAAAAGGTTCACCTAAATAAGTCAAATCAATTTAAATTTTTTCAGTCACTTCTCTACAAGTGTACTTAAAATTGAATCAATCAAAAAGGATCAAAATGAAATAAAATGTGTCAAACAAATATGTTGCCCAGCTCTTACGTAGGCTAAATACGAACAAGTACTAAAACTATAAAATTAGTATCGGTTAACGTTTCAGTCATCTGGTAGGTGACCAGAGTGAATAGTACATGAGAAGTGCCAAAACATGACATAAGAAATTTTTGAATCTTAGACAAAACAAACTTCCCTTTCATCAACTTATTTTTCAGCGAAATACATATTTGATACCATTATCCACGGATATCTAAAATGAATAACAGAATGAGTGATAAATACAACATTCGTAACATGACTAATGTCAGGTAGCACAGAAATGCCATTATCAGACAAGAAATACATACAGTCCAGTTCACTCTGAAAAAAATACTGAACAACTCATGATAACCAAAATCAAATTCTATGCAGCAGCCAATTTGTGATCCATGTTCTCTAACTTACAAGGAGCTACATCTGTTTCGAGACTTATTCGCCCTCACTCAGTATAGGTACAATGAGTGGTTTCATCTGTGCCAGATATACAATCGCCCACCTAAAAGAACAGAGAAAAGACCAAGATTGAGCCTATGACAAAGAAGACATGATTTGGTATTTATAAAAGCTATAATTACAACTCAACCAAACACAAACAGAAAATAGCTTACTGAAAGATCAATCAAGATAGGAATCAATATGAGTAAATAGGAAACTTGGGAATGAGCTGTGAACTAAAAGTCATACCCCAAACTCCACAAAAAAAAAAAATTAACAAAACAATTGAACATACAGTTACTCTTCATGTTCATCATATTTTATCACAAAATGAGGAACAGAAATACAAATAAATAAGTACATAACTATTTATAGTTTCCTCTTGTAAAATCACACATTTAAGATGTGCATATATAAGAATGGAAATGAGTTGGTATACCGACGAAAAAGAGAAACTTGGCAGCATATTTACAGTTGGAGACATTTTAAGTTACTATTATCACATTTGTGTGGCATGGCAGGCTTCTTTTTCACTAATAAAACTAATGGCCTTTTATATATAATAGAATAAAGGCATTCGTGCTTATATATGATCAGGTACAATCACTTCAAATTATCCTACCATCACAGAATTCGGTTACTCTGCTTCAATTACTACTCTTCATAGGAAGGTTGCTATTCCTTCCACTCCGGTATTTATTAAAGACCAAAATTCATATGCAATACGCCAGTATCATTGTCTAATCAATAAATGGCAGCCTGAGTGGAGTCATCTACGTGGGGTAAAAGACATAGGTTTTTTTTTTTTCTATTCTAATCAATGAATTCCTTGCCAGGAGAAATGAAGACATCGTACACAAATTCTACACACTCTAGTACAATGATTAACTTAATATAAATAAAAGAAGCATGCCCATCAAACAATACTTACATCATCCAGCAGCAAATTGTCGCAGTAATTACCAAAGTTAGGTGAAATCTGCAACAGAATAAGAAGAGATTAGACACAGGTAGATAAGAACAATTCACACATTACACAGAACAGCAATGGAAAATAGTGCAACAATGAATATTCACTAGATTTGTAAGCGTGGGAACATGTGAGTCTGTATAAATTCTTCAGAGCTAGTTCAAGTCGCCAAATAAATCTGAATATGTAGCATTTATAAAACACAAAAGGTGGCAATAAATAGTTGATAACCATATCAAGTTGTCAAGTACTCAGCATGTTTCTTTTCACGTTCTCACACTTTTCTAAAGCAACTGATCGTGAAAGGGTTAAAAGATTGGATTGATTTTCAATGGCGCTTCTAACAGAAAAACAAACAAACAAGAATAAGAACGATAATAGTTTATAAGGTGTTGAACAAGTATAAAGCACTGTCATTACCAAGACAGCAACCACACTGTCATACTCTTGACTTCTTTACATGGAAAGAAATTCCGTAAAATCAATTAGCATCCAGGAATACTTTTTATTTTCCAAACTACTGGCCATCTCATCCTTCCCAAGTGAATCAGTAACGCCTCATTATAAATACAACAGCAACAACAACAAAACCGTACGCCAGGTCTGAGTATAAATACCTTTATTTAATTTTGAGGAAGACAACCTTAATCTAAGTTCATATCCCTAAATCTTAGCAAGTATTTAAAGCCGCGGCAGGATTCACAACAACAGAAAGCGGTAAAACACATTTCTCCAAACAATCCCTAAATTAATCAGATCAAATCCCACTAATTGCACTACAACAACTAAACGAAAACTAACGATGAGATAATCCACTCACACAACGTTACCAAATCACGAAATCCAATTCAGAGATACATCGTACTATATACTCCAATTGAGTGAAGAACCTCTAAATTCCTCGAACGCTAACCACTCTCGAGATTGCTAGGGTACTGCAATCGATACATTGAGAACTTAAAACAGAATGGAGAGAGAAAGGGAAAAGGAGCGTACAGATTGGTAGAAGGTCCTCTGTTGCAGCAGATTCTGGTGCAGAGGCTCGCGATGATTCCGATCACTGCGAAGATCAGCGTCGTCACCAGGAAACCCATGTCGAGTCGTTCCCTTTCCAGATCCCGAGCAGAGAAAACGAATTCCTAGCGCGAATTGAAAAAGAGAATGAAATAAAATGTGAATAATTGATGGATTGATTGATTTTGGAGCGAAGGCGAATTGAACCCTACTATTTGGGGGCCTTTGGAAGCCGAGAAAATGGTGGAAAATGAAAGAAACTGAAAATAGGAAAAGAGAAAAAACAATTGAATAATGATAGTTTGTTATGTTACCTCTGAACTCTTTGAAGCAGAGATCTCACGGTGCTGTGGTTCGATCACCTTCGCATATAGTGTGTGATGCGTCGTCGATTTTCTGCTTCAGAATGAATTGGGCTTCAGCCCACCTAGGCCCCAAACTCGGCCTACTATTCGTTTTTGTCTTTACAAAAATACTTATAAGTAATTTATTAACCATTTAATTCCTATGTAATTTTTCAATTTAATCATTATTAAAGAATTTCATAATAAAATATCGAAAGGGTGTTTGTATTACCTTCCATTCTTTTGGGAATAAGTTTTTCAAAATCCAAAATATTCTCAGAAGGTAATCCAATTTTAAGATATAAAGTTTACAACTACTTAAACAGTTTAGCCATAGCACAACGAACAATTGACTGTTAATTTAATCTATGATGAAAAGTTAATATTATAAATACCCCAATGTTTAAATACCTAAACATTGTTTATATATATATATATATATATATATATATATATATATATATATATATATATATATAAACAATGTTTAGGTATTTAAACATTGGGGTATTTATAATATTAACCTTATGTGAATAAAAAAAATTCAAATCTTAGAAAAACTAAAATACATTAAATTTGAATTGTTTGCATTTTAAATTTGGACGAATACAGTAACAAAAAGAATAATTAAACATAGAAAAAACGATATAAAACCAGCACCATCTTATCACGAAGTCTAAACTCAAATCATCAATGATCTAAGACTAAGTCAAAAGGACAATTAAAAAAAAGAAAAGAAAAAACATAAATACAAAAGAGAAAAGAATAAGAAATTTTCAATTTCTCTTGAAATTTTCTATTCAGATAACATTTTATTATAAGATACTTCAAATTCTTTTCAGAAATAATTACCATTTAAAAACTTTCCATTCAAAACATACTAAGAATCCTCTTAAAAATTTCACCTTAGCATTGAATCCATATTAGCCACAAAGTTGATATTAATCACTGCATAAAACTCTTGTCGGCTATGGTGTACACTAAATACCCGAGAATATTAAGGTAAACTTTATATATTCATTCCTTGGACAAAAATGTTGTTTGAGTGAGCTACAAACAAGCTGTTAGTTATAGTTACTAAGAGTCTGACAAACGAATCATGAAAATAGCCAACATTTTGAAGAAAAGAAGTTCGTAAAAGCAAGCTTCACATTTGAAAGACACCATCACCAGAATGACATCTCAACTAATCTTCAAGATAAGCAAAGATATTAACTACAACCGAAAAAAAAAAAGTGTGAAAGAACTATGCAACTAAAAGAAGAGCTTTCGTGGGGATGCTCTAGATCCAACTGTTGGATAGTTTGAGGACTTGAGAGGAGAGGAAGCCACCTTGCTTTCTTGGCCCTCAGGCACTCTATCAAGCAACTTTGCTGCCCTTGGATCTGTTAGTAGTGTCTTTTGGAAGGACTGCGAAAACCCAGTTGCAATGATAGTCACATGAATCTCCCCATTGTACCGATCATCAACAACGGCACCGAATATGATATTGGCAGAAGGGTCGGCTAAACTTGTCACCACCTACAACAATTATGAAGTTTTGAGAAAACCAAACAAATTCATATGATCAAAAACTATGTTGAGAGTGAAATGTTCTTTCTTCCAATGAAGTACCTGAGACACTCTGTTTACTTCCTGCAGAGTTATGTCTTTTCCTCCAGTAATATTATACACCACTCCAGTAGCTGACTGAATAGAAGAGCCGATTAAAGGAGCCAAAGTAGCCTGCTCTGCAGCTTCTTCGGCACGGTTTTTACTGGAGGAAACACCCACACCAAGCATTGCTGTTCCAGAGTCTTTCATCACAGCTTTTACATCAGCAAAATCCACATTTACAAGCCCTGGTATCTGTAAAAAAACACAGTAGGAATATCATCCTCGTAAACCGACATCAAAATGTACTTCGCAATATATAATTGTTCAATTATGACAGTGGGGCAAACACTCCAATGAGTTGGGAGAAAGGACATTGAAAATGATTGGAGCCTGTAATGTACCCTCTTACTCTTCTCAATCTACCATCCTAGAATGAACAACTAATGCTTTCCATGATACAGTAACCGCTTCCAGATAGAAAGTCTGATAAAATTGTTAATCAACTCACTGTGATAATGTCTGATATTCCCTGCACTCCTTGCCGTAGAACATCATCTGCCAGACGGAAAGCATCCTGAAGAGGTGTCTGCTCATCAGCCATGTCAAGGAGGCGGTCATTTGGAATTACTATAAGAGTATCCACATTTTTCTGCAGCTTTTCAATGGCTTCCAGTGCCTGAAAGGATATAATCGGAACTTTAACTTCTCCAAGTATTGTCGGAGCAAGAGAATACAATAACATCAATCAATTTTCAAAGTACATTATCACAGTTCAACCATAACTAAGATGGTTATCAGTTATAACACATGACGTATGATCAAATGCAAATGGGTACAGATGGAAGAAAATAAAGAAGTAAATCCCAACTTCTTGAACACACTTAATAGGGCAGTAATAATTTACACTTGAAGGAGAATTGCATTGGTACAGCACTTAATCAAATTCTCAAATAAGGAAATAAATGACACCTGCCTGCAATGATCTTTTGCGTCCTTCAAAACTGAAGGGATATGTAACGACACCTACAGTCAAGTAACCTGCATCTTTTGCTATTCGGGCCACTACTGGTGCGGCACCAGACCCGGTTCCCCCACCCATGCCAGCAGTGACGAACACTAAATCAGATCCTTGAAGAGCACTAGCAATAGCATCTTTAGATTCCTCAGCAGCTTGTTCCCCCAAAAGTGGATTTCCCCCGGTACCTGCATCTCTATCAAGCAACTCGAATCAAAGGAAACATTGAAATATGGAAGCAAACCACATATGCATACAAATCAAATCACCCCATAGCAGCACACATACAAGTGCCTGACCTAATCCCCGAGTCAGAAGCTCTCCAATTTTGATAGGGTTCTCGGCAGCAGAATGCAACAGTGCTTGAGCATCGGTATTTACAGCATAAAATTCTACACCCTGATTAAAAAAACAAAAGAATTGTAGAAGAATACAGCATTAGCAAAAACATAAACAATACTGTAATAAAAAAAATCAACACTATCTTGGCCATGATACCGTCAAGATTTGGTTAAAATTAGTTTGCCTCTACATTTTAAAAGCAGTGACCCTCGTATTCTAAATTTGATAAATTCATTGGACCCGGTACATTCATTTTCACCTCACCAATGCAAGGACCAAAAAAGGGTAGGCTCTAAAACCAGTTTTGCCTAAATCTTGAGAAACCTAAAACACATCTTACACAAAATAAAAAACAAGAAATATATTCCATGGAAAAACAACAAAGTTATCGACAATTTCACATTGTTCAAAAACACTAACAAAAAATAAACAAAGACGCATTATCAGATACAACAAATGGGTTTCTTAACAAACCCACCAAAGATATCACACAGTCTCACATTGTTCATAGTTTCATAAATAAAACAAAAATGACCCCTTAAAAGACAATGAACTTTTTAACCAAAAGAAATAGTAAATACAAAGGGGAAACGAAAAACGCACGTGCAATCCGCAACCAATCATGCGGTTAACGGCATTGTTCCCGCCGCCGCCGACGCCGACAACCTTAATCTTGGCGCTCTCGAGTGTCGAGAAGGAGCAGCACCTCACGGACGCGAAACGGCGTCGCGGGGGTGCGGTGACGCACGTTCTGGTTCTGGGGTTCAGGGAGACGCAGTTTCTGAGAGCGAAAGAGGAAGAGGAAGAAGAGAATGCATTGTGGCTAATTGAACTTGGGTTCGTGAGGGCAAGCACGGCCATTGTAACACTTGTGGGGGTTGTTGTTTTAGGATTGATGGTGAAGAATTGGAGTTTAGGGTTTTAGAAGAAGATTAAGTTCAGTATTCATCTTTCACGTTCAGTTTTTTGGATTGGAAACGAAGGAAGGAAGAAGAAAAGCGTAACAGAAGGTTATGCAGTGGTGGCAATACCAGTGTGTGATGTGTGTGGACTCTCACATTTAACTTTTCTTATTTCTCTTTTTTCAAGAAAATTGCTGCACCCGATAAATGACAAGGAAAAAAAATTAATACTGGTATTTCAGAATACTATAATTATTATAAATATTAGAAAAATTCTTAAAAAAACAAATTTTATAAATGTAATATTCCAACAATTTTTAATTAGTTTATTTTTACGAAATTAGAACGTCACACTTCTTTTTTCTATGTGAAACCTTGAATTGCAGTTGAGACAACGTTGGTAACCTTTTTGTTCTTCACATTGTAACAGATTCTATATATAGTATCTGCTCGAGCTTCAGTTAATGTTACCATTTTTCCTGAGTGATGTTTAAATTGCAATTATTTGGATTTTCTTAACGAAAGCAAATGTATGACTCTTGCGTCGATTTTTTCACAAATGTTCATTACAGTTGTTCGTGATTTTTTCATATGAATTGTTCTTCACAGTTTTATTTTGTAATTTTTCTTTTCAACAGATATCATGACTTTTCAACTATTGACATTCTTTACAAATACCATTCATCACCTCTGTTTTTTCACAACCCAGTCACATAATAATCAATTACTTTTAAAAAAATTGGTAATTATCACTGTTAATTGCTGAACAAATAATCTAAAAGACAATCTAAGACGTGTTACTGGTTTTTTCATGAGCTTTTCTTATGCATTTCCCATGACTTCAATATCAAATTTAAATACAGGTTAATTTCTACTCTAGCCTATGGTAATTTATATTCTGCAGCAAGTCATATGAGGCATGCCACCTTATTGCATGCACTTTCACATGCAAAAACAAATACCTACAGTGCAACTCTACTGCTACAAAAACATAAATGCTTCAGGGTTTGGAACAAATGGTAAAACCCTTTCGCCAAACAATTCAACCACTGATGACACCAAATTTCCTGCATCAATGTCATCCTTCCAAGCCTGAGCAAGAGTGGCAGACACCTTCCTCCGTTGATCTACAACCTCCTTCCCCGGTGCCTTGTCGGTTGAAATTTGACGAGTCATCGACATTGCAGGAGCCCCCATCATGGTGGAAAATCCCCCTGTTGAGCCTTGCATGTCAACTGACATGGAGTTCATTGGTATTACACCTCCATGGCCATCTGTTGAAAGTTTCTTCATTGGAGGTTGCTGCTGCATCAGATTGTCGGCACTGGCTTTTCGTTTGCCTTCATTAGTGTAAAGATGGAGTATGATCATCATTATAAGAGCACAAAAGTAAAGACTGTGTTTTGATTATAGGAAACATGGATGCCAAAATGAGGATTCTGATGGAAACAAATTCATTCATCTGGGGAAGAACATTCAGAAAACTCGGGCTTTAAGATTGTAAACATTTAATATACTGGCCTTCTTATGTCTGTGTTTCCTGTTAGGAATAAAAGTTAACTTTGAGAGGGAGAGGGAGATCATACAGCTATCACCATAAGGCATGCATACAAACAAATTTACTCATTACTCCATTCAAGAACAAGCATGAATTTCTCTTCAAACACATCAATATAATTGCGGTGGTAGAAAAATAAAGTAATACCTGACATTGGAATAATGGCTTTTCCACTGCCTCTTGAAGTAAGCCGAGTTGGAGGAGAGAACAAATTGCTGAAATTTTTTACCTTTTCATGCACACATTTGCCTACTGCACCCTGAAAGATTTGACTCTAGTGATCAGTTAAAGAGATGTTCAGTGAAAACAAACCAATTTATGCATAATTAAAACATCACAACTCACCAACAAAGCTCCATAAACCTGCCAAGCTTCATGCCTCTTTATTTCATTTTTTTGTTTATCAGGTTGCATTTCTGGCTCAAGAAGATGCAAATATGGCTCGAGATTTGGGAGTATAAGCAAGTGAATCTACTCAAAGTGAAGAAATATAGGCATTAGTTTGCACCAATACAACCGAAGGTTCTAAATCACAAAGCATAAAAGTCACCGATGAACCCTATACAAAGAGGGCAATAAAAATACATATATTTAAGTAACATAAAAAGAAGTGATAATTCTCCATTATTGTCCACAACAACTAAACAGATGGTAAAAACTATCATGTTTGTATAAGAAAATAATCATATCTGATTTAGAAAGGAAAAGAAGAGCGTCTTCATTCAGTTATTATCCCCAAGAGATCATCAAACAAATACGATGAAACCAATTTAACAACCACATTTAAAATCTACTGGCTTAAAACACCAAGGCCAGAACATACCACTCTTGATCCAAGAGCTTCTATCCCTTTAATTGCACCATAGTGCTGAGGCAGAGCTTTTGTAGGGTCCAAGAAAGAATGAAGAAATGTCTTTGTCACACGTGGCTGCAGATTGTGATAAATATGCCCAAATCTGAAATTTCCAGAGACAAGGAATTTAAAACTCAAAAAAATAAATAAAAGCAAACTCAGTAGCTCTTGTTGGCAAATACAAAATCTTCCTTATTAAACTAAAGTATGTGCCAACCTGAGGAAATTTAGGTATGCATATTAAGAAGCCCTTTGCATCATTTATAGTTTTACAGAACACGTTGGTCAAACCATGCAGTTAAACTGTAAAGTGTCAATGTCAGCTATATATCTATGTGAAACATATGTAACTCTAAACCTAACTTAACCTCACAAAAACTATAAGACAAGATTTTCATCTAGTTACATACTGTTATTTGACTATACCTCTAATTGATGTGGGATCTCCAACAGTATTCTATTTCAACCACATGCAAGTTTAACAGCCTCAATAATTACAATTTGAAGCCTCGTCAAGCATTATTGCTCATCAGCAATTGAAGCCTCGTCAAGAACAACTTGACCTTGTCATGGCTCTTTATAATACCATGGAATGTTTGAAATATACAATAGAAGAAATATGCACCAGTTGCCCATCTAAAAGAATCGCAAAGGGCTGGGAATTATTAAGTTAAAGTTTAAACATGGGCAAACTCTTAATATTATTTCCAATTATCTTTACCTGTTTAATGCTGATTACAATATATACAGACATCAGAATGAATTAATGTCATCCAACCATTTATGGGCAACAAATCAGACACGATTACAAGAAATAAGGAAAAATCTGTCCTAATTACAACTAATGAAGAAATAACTCTAAAAATCTCCTACTCAAATCTGTACGAAAAAATTGGAAAAAATGAAAACAATGCACATGCAGCAAAAGTTAACATCATAATTAAATTATCTCTTCCATGGTATTTAAACTCTTATTCAATCGAGAGAAAGTCCAAACCTTTGGCATATTGAAGCAACAAGATTAGCACTGAAGTTCCTAAGCTCCCAATGATCGTCAGATAGTCTGCTTCCCATCCTTTTTGCAACAAGGCAAGTAATGATAGGCGGCATCAATTGATGTAACTGCAGATTTTAAATATCGGTGATCAAATTCATCAGCTGTCATAGATGACAACAATCATCTGAAATCAACTATTTATACATACATACATACAAATACAAATACATATATATATATATATATATATATATATATATATATATATATATATATATATATATATATATCCATACACAAAATCATTTACATTGGTGTCAAACTTACATAAAGTTCTATGTGTATCTGAGAATTTTGCACAAGGCTCCGCACAAGGCGCATCAAGGCAAATAAAACAGCTAAATTATGTAAATTGCGTGCCACCTGATATGACAAGAGAAAAAGGATAAAAGTGAGCGCTCATGCTCTATTTCACACACTGAATTAAGAGCTTAACCAAAAGCATCACTGACATAAACTTGTCAATACCTCATCGGCAACAAAACATGTGAAATACGGAACTAAGGGATGGAGTCCTGAGTCCGTCGCCAAGCTAACCAATGCTCTTCTGAACGGAATGGATCCAGACTTATTCAATGTTAGGTCAGTTATTTTTTCGTAGTAGAGCTGTAAGAAACAAAGATCCTTAAGTCAAGTAAAAGAACATGGAATTGCATAAACAATTGACACATCAAATGAAGTGTATACCTGAAGCTCCCTTGTTATTAAATGTTTAACAGGTAATTTAACATCAACAGAAAGCCCATCTTCCTTATATTCAGATTTTCTTATCTCAGGGGGAGCTGCAAGTAACACGGGGCAAACAAATATGTCAATGTCAAGAAAATCAAACTTCTTCATCATGAACCTCATACAGTTTGGTAAAATACAAAATTCAGTGTACCATTAAGGTTATAATCTTCAATATTATAGCAGGTTGGCTAGATAGGCAAAAATTGATCATATTATCATACAGACAATAAGCTTGGTTGGAACTCAGAGCATTATGGAGGTTAATTCAGTTTTATTGTGCTTAAATCTGGAAAAATACCTTCAACTGGAGCGTTTTCAGGAATTGCAGGCTGCACACCTTCAATAGCCAACCAGTGACTGGTAATTGATGTATCAAGGGGTGCTTTCGGTAAAGGAGCTTCAATAAGCTGCTCAAATCAAGAAAAATGTGAGAACATCGTATCAGAAAGCAATTCAACAACTTTTATTATCAGAATGGCAATTTTGGTGTACCTAGAAATCTTACATCTTTGATATCCACATCTTTGTCATCGATGTAGAACAAATCCTTTTGTCCAGCAGCTCTTTTGAACCTCGGAGGATCATTAGAGGTGAACCCATATATCGGCTGATACATGACAACAAGCATAAGCAACAATAAAACAAAAATCAAGTTCAAAGATAAAAACTTCAACAAGCTAGGGGTGGTTTAAACTTTGGTAATAAGCATTTCATAGTGAACCACGAATTATTTGGAGAAGTATTTGCCATTTTAAATATTTCAAAGCAAAATCTTGACTTGAATGAAGCATTCTACTTTGTACAACCACTACTCTCACAAGACTATGCACAAGAGCCGCACCAGTGCCAATTTGCCATCCTCTTAACGACAAATAAGTACCTTTTGATAGATACACTAACAAAACCTTTACATACACTAGTCTGAGGAAAAAAAGTCGAAAGGGTAGGAAAAACACATGCTACCTCAATAAACCGTCAACAAATCCATAAAAGTTTCAAAACAGAATAATAAATTCTAAAAGCCAAAGTAAACACATAAAAACAAAAGCAAGTCACCTCCAAATTTCTAAGTGCAAGTGCAGTATCTACATCCTCTGTACTAAGAAAAGTTCTCATCGAATGGCGCATGCATTTTATCGACTCCTGTTCAATTCAAAACAAAACAACAACCCATGCTTCAATTAGCCACATTCGAAGTAGTAGTAATGGTAACAACAAAAAAAAAAGGAACAACAATATCAAAATCCAACCAACCGCTACACCCCTTTTAAAAAACTCAAAAACCAAATAAGGGAACTTCATTACTTTCCCTCAGAGATAAAACTTTTCACGTGATTTAGAACGTGAGCTTCACTTTTAGCACCTGATACGAACCGGGTCATCGCAGCGCGACGAAACCCAGAAAGGGGGTTTCAAATTACCCGCGAAAATTTCAAAATTGCGCATGATTTCGCGAACATTGTGAAGGATACCTGCATGATTTCGCGAATGCGATACTCGAGATCGGGGGCGAGAGCGAGGGCAACATCGGGGGACAAATTGGTGATGCCGATGCTCTGTGCGATGACTTCGATTGTCTCCTTTGGCACGAAACTCATCTTGATTTCAATTGAACATCAATTGGTCTTACTTATTCAAGAATGTGACTTAGGTTAAGGGGAATGGTGATGGTGGTAATGCCAAAACCAGAACAATTTGCAGAAACAGAAGAGTAGTTTGAATTAAAATTAAACCTATTTGGTGATGCCTTAAGAAAGAATTGGAAGGTCAAAAGAGATGAACTTGTTAGGTTCTTTTGTGAAAGATCAATGGCTGAGGTAAGAAAAACAATTTGTGATACACTGAGGTTGTTTTCCCCAAATCTTTTGGAATAATGTCTACATTATCATTGTGTTACTTGAATAATTTCAAAACAAAATAAAATAAATATTTTACTTTATTTTCCGAATAATTTTGACTAAAATATATTTTTAATTTATGAAATATATTGTTATTTTACTTTTTGTATTTGTAACAAATGACTTTAGTTTTATAAAAGTGTTTGCTTTGGATTAATTTTATAATAATAGTGTTCTATTATTATTAGTCATAATAATAATAATAATATTATCCGCAAGGATTTCTTCTTTGACTCTATTCTTCATAATTTCAATTTTATCCTTTATAATAATTATATGTTAAATTTTAAAAATTAATAGTTATTTTTATAAATTTTTATAAAACTATTTATTTATCTTTTTTTCTTATTTATCAATAATTATTTTTTCATATTTTCTCTATACATTTCATTCTATCTTTTATAATTTTTTTTCATTTTGTTTATTAATTTAATAACATTACAACATCATCAACTACTCATATAATATACACACAACGCTATCACACATGTATTTACCATAATTAATCATAATAATAATAATAATAATATTATTATTACTATATTAAAACATCTCTTATTAGTATATATTATTATTAATATAATAACAATATATTATTATTATTTTTAATTTTAATAATCACAATAATATATATAATAATAATACTATATAATAATGATATATATATATATATATATATATATTAATAATAGTAGCAGTAATACTAAATTAATAAAAATAATATATAATATAATAATAGTATAATAATAATAATATTATTATTATATAATAATATAATTAATTAAAATATTATATAATAATAATAATATTATTATATATAATAATATTATTAATATAATAAAAATAATAATTGTAATAATAATAGAAAGATTGTCATCAGGATTAGTTTTTTTTTCACATTCATATTTACTGTATGCACCACCTGTTAGACCATTTCTTTTATTTATAAAAAAGTTAAATAATTTGTGGCATGTTATTAATCATGTAAGATAAACATGAACGTTTCTAGGAAAATAAAATAAAAATCAATATTTTTAAAAATATAAGGACCAAATGATTTATAAGTTTTAACTAAGAAATATTTATAATTTTACGGTAATATTTTAGAAATTAAAAACGTATCTTTTTTAAAAGGTGTATTACACTTAAAAAAATACAAACCCAATTTCATTGAATTATATAATTTTTAATATATAAATCTGATTATTTTTACTCATTTTTAATATTTTTTATTTATTGTTTACTTTTTTACTATCTTTTAACTCTCAATTTCAAGTAATTGAATTTCATTCAAAGAAATTTTGTTTTGTAAGAAAAAATATATATAAACTCTCAACGATTTTGACTCGCTAAACATCTACCAAATTTACTCGTATTTCAAACATATTTTTCCTTTCATCACAATATTAATTATATATTTTTTTTTGTGTATTTTACTTAAATTGATCTACTATATTTCAGAAAATAAAATAATTAGTTGATATTTATTCTATTGTTATTTCGTTATCAATGATATTATGCAATTATATTTTTTACATTGAAAATATTTACCCTGTAAACATTGAACCATTCGTACTATAATGTTTATGTTTATCTTGCTGTCATTTTTATTTATTTTTTAATTATTTGATTAATATATGTACATGATATACAATGTCATTCAATACAGAGGATTAGGGAAAAATTCTGTAATCGTTGAATATAAAAAAAAATTATAAAATAAATATTTTGTATTTCTAACATTCTTCCGTGTATCATTGTTTAAGTATCATATGATTAAACTGATAACTTTAATTAAAGGTCATCCAGTACAGTAATAGATTGTTTTATAATGTTATTAGCTTCTAAAATAGTTATTTTAAAAATCAGATTTTATATTATTTTTTTAACTCAAGCAGTATAAGTTTGTTTCATTGATAATACTTGGAATTAAATGTCAAAATCATGGTGAGAATTTTGTTCAGTGAAAGAAAAGGTAACGTAACATTGACATTTCAAGCGTCAAAATATTATGAAAGTTCGGTAAATATAAGGTATAATTAGTCGTATAATACTCAGTTTAGGGCTAGAATGTCAAATAGGTATCCAGTTTAAAAAAATGTCAATTGATCCCAACTTTTGAAAAAGTGCTTCAATTAGGTTCATTTCAGACAGGGTTGACTAACGTCGCTAGTCAACGTGCCACGTGTCAGTCTATGATTTTTTTTTTAATTTTTTGAAAAAAATAATACCACGTGTCAAGTCCTGTGTGTGACACGTAACATTGTCAGTGCGACACATGACATTATCAGTACCACGTGGCATTATCAGTACCATGTGTCAGTATCACTATTAGATGTCATTTTGTTGATTTTGACTTAGTCTCTATATATATTTTTTTGTTTCAATTTAGTACCTAAATATGTGTATCTGAATTAATTTTGTCCCAATTTTTTTTAATAATTAAAATCTATTTTTTTATAAAATTAAAAGTAATTAAATATAAAAGTTTAACAAAAATTAAATATTTGATATTTATATTAAAATTTAATGATAAAAGAAAAAAATTAGTATAACATTCAAACAAATAGAAATTTTGGTTTAAAATTAGTAAGAAACAATATTATTCTATTTAAAAAAAATTAACAAAACATGAGTACTTAATAAAAAAATAATTAATAAAGTAATATGTTAAAAAGTCGTGTTTAATAAAAAATATTAGTATATTTATATAAATAATAAATTTGATCTGAAATTGAGAGGAACAATATAAATATTAGTACTTAATTTTGTAAAAATATTTATACTTAATTATTTTTAATTTTATAAAAAATGGATTACAAAAATATTTTAATTATTAAAAAAATTGGGACAAAATTGAATCACATACACATACTTAGGTAGTAAATTGAAACAAAAAAACATATATAGGACTAAATCGAAATCAACACAATGACATCTGATAGTGACACTGACAATGTCATGTGTCATACACAGGAACTTGACACGTGGCATTTTTATTTTTTTTCAAAAAATTTTAAAAAAAATTAAATTTTAAAATTTAAAAAAAAAAAAAAAACCACAGACTGACACGTGGCACGTTAACTAACAGCGTTAGTCAACTCTGTCTGAAAGGGACCTAATTGAAGCACTTTTCCAAAAGTTGGGATACAATTGACACTTTTTCTAAATCAGGTACCTATTTGACACCTGATTTAGGTAACTATACCTAAATATAACTAGTCGATGACACGGTAACTCTATCTCAACAACACATTAAACCACTTTCTGCAAAATCAGTCTCCTTTCACATTGTTGCAAGCACTTGATATTTGACTCGTTAAATCGTATTCGACGGCAGCAATAAGAAACACGAAAATATGAGCATTAACAGAAGTCAGAGGTCTACTGTTCAAAAAGAACAAAAGTGGAGTTCGTGAGAGGCTAATGCATGAGTTAGTCTGCAAACACATCAAGTTACACTATCTGTGGTATCAGTAGAGTACTAAGAGTAAACCTACAAGGGAGAAAATTAAACTTTCCACCTCCAAATTCTCTGGGTCTTAGAAGCTAAACATGGGAGGGCTCAAGCTACTCAAGCACCAAGCTTAAAAATAGCAAACGCATCACAGTAACTGATAGTAAAAACAAAAACAAAGGCATTCTCTACTGGCAGCATAACTAAGTAAAACTGATTCTCTGCTAGAAGGAATAGGTGCTCATATTTGAAAGTAGTTAAGAAACGATGATACCACCAAGGGAGCAGAGTGTAAGATTTGAAGCTCCTTTCCTAAGATACAAACTAAAATTCATCTTTAGAGTAGTTATCACCTTTCGCTGATGAGAAAAGCCACTGAAATATCTGAAAAAACTTGCTCCCCGAGGGCTCATGCTCTAGCTTTGGATTACAGACCGTATGGTAGTCATGCTTCTGATGAGGTGCAACTATTTTTTCCTGTGGAGAAAACTCAATTAAGAATAGCAGAATATAAAACAGTATGCCGTATTCAGAATCGTAGTGGGACTATAAAAGTACCTTGAATAATTCAAATGGACAGAGATCAGAGCCATCACAACCCTGTACATGGTGACACATACCGAGTTATTGACAAATAATATCTCAATATGATTTTAGACAATAACTAAACATTGCAAACCCCGGACCTTAACCATTGGTAAAACTAAGATAACAAAAGCTTACTGGCAATGGAATGGGGTGTTCGTTGTGTAACACCTGCACAAAGTGCTTGCTTATAGCTTTATCTGGAGCAGGACAACTATATAAGACCAGTATGTTATTACCAGCAAAAGGGGCTACAGTGCTACCCCGCCATTTTCTTTTCTGTGGAGGCATTGGAGGCTGCTGTAGAGGTTGCTCCTTCTGAATTTTTTTAATATCTGCACTTTGTTAAAAGAGAATATGTATAAGCACGCTAACTGCTAGTTAGTAATGAAAAGTAAAGAAATAACAAAACAAAATTGTAACTATGCACATATTTCAAGCAAAGAGTATAAAAGTCTCACCAGATCCTTCGAGAAATAAACCAAGGAGACATGAGAATGGAACTAAGGTTTCAGCATGCGCAAACCGAAGTCTTGCCTTTTCAAAGCTGCCAGAAGGATGTCTTTCTATAGAAGCAATCAAGAAAGGGGGGATGAGTCAAGTGTTCACATATTCAGGAGACGTGCTTCAAAAGGAGAAACAATAGTTTGTAAAGTAAAAATAATCTCCTTGATATTTTTTATAACCTATAATTTCAACCAACAACTTTGAATGAGCACGTGCACAAACATAAATAATCAGCACGGCGAAAAGAGTTTGACCCAGTTTATTAATACGCAAGACATGTAAATGAACTGAAACAATGAGATGCAAATAACATAGTATTTATTACTGGAAATTACATAATGAAAATTACTATTGCCTATTTTCTTGGAAGGCAGCAAACATTTTAAAGTTGTTCTAGAATGAGAGGCATCTTTTCCCTTTAATTACAACAAACAAATAATGACTTCCTTAGCTAAGTATGTTCAAATAAATTCTTGGCTCAAAAAGATATTTGTTTGATCAAAGTACAATAAAACATAGCTAAAATGGCAATGGCTGTCAGCTAAGGCTGAATATGTGTGTAGACACACGCATTATGACATATAGAGTCTTTGCCCGAGGTATTTGTGGAAAAGACAATTTTAAGATATAATTTACCAGAAAAGGTTAATATATGCATAAATATTATGAGTTTCATTAACAGGATATGGCATGAAGACAAAGATATATTATAGTACACACTTAAAAACTACAAAATTAAACTACCTTCTTTAGCTATGATAGCCTGTTCCATGGATTGAAAAACATCTTCAAGTAACGGAACTCCCATTCTATAGTTTAGTGATTTACCATAACCTTTCAGAATAAACATCTCCAAATCATCTGTCCACTCAAGCAATTCGATCTATGCACACAGAAATTAGCATATCAATAAACATCCAGCATATATTAACATAATAAACTACTTTTCGTTTGCCCACTCAACAATAATCACATAATTGGCCTAGCATGAGTAATAACTTATCTGGAGTTATCTCTTTTTTGAATTCTGCTGCTTTGCAGGCAGTTAAAAACTGTTACTTGAATGGAATTTTCAGTTTTATTATAAATCAATAAGATATTGTAGAAACATCACATCAAAAGACTGAACCGAGCTTTTCATATATCATAAGGTCAATTTAAATAGTTTCCTGACATTTTTATAATTTTTTATTCTTTATTTAAATATTTATAGACATTCAAAGAGGAGATCGTTAAGATTAGATCATAGATTGCATCGTATAATGACTACAAAACAAAAGCACCTCAGAAGGGTTGAAAAGACCACAGGCTTGATTAGTTATATCCAACAAGGATGCTTCCTGTCAAAATAACGACAGATTAAGCAATGAAAAAGAAAGAAAATTATCAATCTCCAAAACCTCAGTTAAATGATTATTTACAAACTCAAACTGGTAAGAACAAAAGTTTCCGGTATTAAAATTTGTAATAACCTGTTTACACAAAAACCAGAGAGAAGATGTATCCTGCCTAGTAAAATTAAGTTCATGGCGTCCAATCAGTGCAGATGTAATCTCATCCAAAATGGGTTCCTTAAGTTTACTAACTGCAGGTTCCTGGTTTTTCCTATAAGCCTGCACCATAACCCAAGAAGAATTACACAACACACAAAAAGTAACAAAGTAAGCATAAGCACTGCCTTTAAGAACATTGAAGATCCCAAATTGTCCATTTAACCACAAAGTCATGCTCAGATATTTGGCAAATAGTAATTACACATGCTGCCTGTAAATTACGTCATATAGCCTCTTGAAAACACAACAACAACTTTCACATTCAACCAACAATGAACTAAACATGAGGCAAATTTGGAAATTTAAATTCATTTAAAATATGTTAAGTTCCTTCAGAATGGGATAACGAGGCAAATTTGTTAGCAAACTTTCCATGCAGAAGAAACTTTGGCAATGAAATGAGCAGACACAAGAAACATGGTCATCAGTAATTACAACTTAAAAAGGGTGACATTCAGCTTGAGTGATTTTATATAATGGCTAGCAAGCACGTTTTCAAATAGACATTAAAACATGAAATTGTCTAACTATAAATTCTACAATTACATTAAATTTTGTCACACACTGGTAATTAATGTGTTAGATATATTGCATTTTATTTTAATGAAGAAAACATTAATATTGTTTGATATTGGTAGATATTGTTGATATTGTTTGTAACAATATCTTCTATTTACTATATTTATGTTTGGTTGCCATATATATTTGTATCATTCTTTATTATAAATATATTACCCTATGTGTATCTTAGACACAAGGGAGATTAATCATATACCTAGTTTTACTATATTCAATATGGTATCAAAGCTATTATTAGCGTCTAGTGAAATTTGTTATTTGTTAGGTGTATGTAAATCAACCATGACTACAATATACCTTGTAATTATGACAGCAGTCATGAAATCTCAGGTGTATGTCACTAGCACGGCTTTCACTTGTAACAGCAAAGGCTCGATGACGCCCAGGTCCAAGACTTCCATTGCCCCTGAAAAGCCCCATACCAAATGCCACAGCACTGGCAGATGCTCGGTGAATCTGTTTACATGATAAGAGAGATGTGAGTTAAATAAATTTGTAGCTTCCAAATGTCCAAAGGCAAGTCCATATGTTATATTGCAGTTAATAATACAGTGGAACTGCAACAAATCAGCATCAAATCAGCACTCCCTCATCAACTTGAAGCAAAATACTCTTTTCTGCTTCAGATTAATCACCATGTTACTCATCCAAAAGCTATTAGTGTTGTAAATTGTGGTAACAAAAACTAAACTAAAATATCAAAATCGAAAATAAACTCACCTGAGATGCCTTAATAGGATATACGTCAGGATGGTATTCTTCATCAAACAAATTTGGAAACTTGGCTCTAATCCTGATTCCAAGATCATATAGTTCTTCCTCTCCTCTGCTAGTTAATTCACCACCCCTACGCCTTCCCTGCCAAGGAGATTTCCATCCATTCAGCCAGGAAGGAAACCTCTCCAAAGGCAAATGTCGCTCTTTAGCATCCCTCACGAGATCTTCCAGATGAGCAGACAAATTATCCAACTCCCTTATCCTTTTCTTCGTGGGAGAACGAGTTCCATGCCTTGCCTAAGTAAAGTAGCATCACCATCCTCTTCCATTAAGTTAAGTGCAACCAGTCAACCAGATGGTTCAAAACTATCAAGTTCTAATCAAAACCTAAACATTCTAGAAATATTAACCCTTGATTCAATTCAACACCATTGTACCTTTCTCCCGCAAACAGGATAACAACATAACACATTCATAATCAACAAAAAAACACTTCAAATAGTCGGGAAAGTTACCACAAGATTCAAATGGATCGGAACGCATCCCTCCGGGAGTTTAGAAGGAACGAAGTTATCGTCAGCAATGTCTTTCACGGCACCATATCTGCGAAGACAATTAAGACAAACAACTTAATAAAGTCAACAAACACATGAATACAAAATTCTTATCAAAATTTCTAGGAAATAAAAAATAATAATAAAATCCCAGAAAATGAGCGAAAAGAAGATTTAATTTATTGAATCAATTGCAAATGAAAAATGAGAGAGACCTAGAGACAGTGGAGAGGTGCTTGCGAACATCGAAAGCTTCTTCGGCGTTTGAATAGCCTATCAAACAAAGGAATAATAGCAGAGCAAAGGCCATGATAGAATTGTTCATTTTCTCTGCGGTTTCAAATCCGAATTGGAGTCAATCACCAACTGAAATCATACATTTATAAGTTTATGAAATTTGCTGGTAAAAAAAATATAGTTTATGAATCTCTTACACAACTGGAAAACCCCAACAAAAAAAAAAGTTAGCGGTGTCTCCGGTGACGTCAATTCACCAATTGGCTGAATAAGCTTATAATGGATTCAATATTTGACTACCCTCAGAGTCCAAAATAATCATCTGGTTCCATCTTACATCAAAACCAGGCACACAGAGTAGAATAAGGAACGAAAGGGGAATTGAATCTTACCAGTAACTCTAAATTAGGTTTTGGGAAGAAAAAGAAAGGAATGGTTTTGATGTGTAAATAGGAACAACGGCGGTGGCACCAGCAACCGGCACCGTTTGTCAGATACGGTCGTCGTTTAAGATGTGGCGGTGTCGTTTAGTGTCAAAATATGGAGTAAGTAATGCTTTGAATTATGAAAAATGCGATTAACATATGTTTTTCAATTCAAGATAACTATCGATATATTTGTTATTTCACCAGATGGAAATATAATAAAATGGATGAAAAATAATGAATAACATCAAATGTTAAAAATATAGAATTAAGAATTTTAGAGTTATAGAATTACCCACCATAAAAGCTATAAAATTATAGAATTACATACTATGAAATAAATATTTTTAATATAGAATAAGTTTAGTTAATTCGAGATTTAAGTCCCATTTAAAAAATAAACTTAATTAAATGAAGATCATATAAAGAGCAAAGTTGTAGAGTATAATGACTCTTCTTACATATATCCAAGGTACTGAATGAAATACTAAGGCACGTCACGATGTCAATAACAAGACATAGATCGACAGTATTCAAAATAAATGTTCCAAGAGCAAGACAATACATGGGCTACAGTTCTAGAGAAAACTCAGGAAAGCAAGATCTGATCCAAGACGAACTAAGCAGCAAAATCTCCATCACCCTGATGACCACTGGAAGTTCTCGCATCTGCTTACATCAAGAAATTGATGATCATCACAAAAGGAGAAAGGCACACACAGAACATACAAACAAGCAGAAAGGATAAGTTATAGTAGAAAAATGTTTTATCATACCATTGCATACAATTTTAAAGCCAAAGATACATACATCAATATGTGATGACCAGCAAACAAAACACTAAGACTCAAGACACGATTATCCGAATATATATAATTAGTCGGATTCACCATATGTTTGCACTTGTGGTGGCCTCTACTGTTGTGCAGAGCCAATTGCCAATGGGTTTCACCCTACCACTCAAAATGTTAGCCTTCAAACATCTAAGGTCATTATCCTGCCAAAGACTAAGGCCTCCTGCTACTCTCACCACTTGGGTCAATACGCTCTACGTGAGATTAACTGACTCTTTAGAGTGTCAGGATACAATCCTTACTTGAATCATTACTAAATTATATAATGAGGCACCATCACGAATCTTCGTGGAATTACGTTCTAAGATGAGGCACCACCATGATCTCCAACTAACAGGCATCATAGAATTATGTCCTGACTATGAGGCACCACAACGCAACCATCGTGGAATTACGTCTTGACCAATGAGGCACTCGTCAACTCTATATGATAATAACTTTTCTATCAAGTATAAGCTTCATTACAAGTTATAGAGCTTCTAGATAAATTTAGATTGTATTTTATCATTTTTTTTTACTTAAACTTCGGAAGTTAGCCTTTGCCTTCTTTAATTGAGAAAAAAGAATACATAAATCGAATAAGAAATCGAAAGAATTCACAGTCAATTCCAATCCAATGAAGAAAAAAATATTGTTTCGAAAGGATATTAATTGTTAAGATTCGAAGAAAAAAGGATTCTTTTTAAAACAATCGTGGAATTACGTCCTGACTAATGAGGCACCACCATGAGATCTCACCTAGAGATTCATGGAATTACATCCTAAACCACACCAAAAATCATATCTCACCAATCAAGCATAAAGTTATCATGCATACCAATTCCATGCCAATAAGTATAACCAACCATCCAACAATTCATACTTTCCATTTCATCATAACAACATCTCATCCTCATATAAATTTCATACAGCATACATGGCACTACAAATAAGATGTTACATGCATTTTTTTTAAATATTTCATGCTTTAAATAGTGCACTCCAACCAACCATACAACCAAAAATTTAGAAACATGTAAAAGAACACAAATTCTAGCACCAGTATCGCTCAAGCTATGGACCTTCGCTCAGGCGAAAGAGGTCTATCGCTCAAGCTACATGACCTCGCTTAAGCGAGACTGCTAGCAGAACATACAGCAGGGTTCGCGAGTTCTCACTTGGGCGAGACCCCCCTCGCCTGAGCGAGACTGCTATTCGCTCAAAGTGGGATCTCTCGCCTGAGCTACAACTGCAGCGAAACACATCAGACTCTCACGAGTTCTCGCTTAAACGAGCCCCTCTCGCATGAGCGAGATGACACCTCGCTCAAAACGAAAGCTCTCCACCTAAGCGAGAGATCGAGCAGGAACCTGAGACGAGTTCCCTTGGGCGAGAATATTCGTTCTCGCCATTGTTCGTACCTGCATCAACCATACTTACATACCCAAAACACAGAACAAAGCATTCCATATAATCGCAGTAGCATACCAGTCATACAAACTCGAGGCAAGTCAAAAATAGACAAACATTCAAAAAATAAGAGGAACCCTAGCTTCCCTCACCTGAAAAGAGCTAGTAAAAGACTTTGAAACCCCCAACCAGTTGAGCACCGTAGCTCTAAGAGCAGATTCGTGAACTGGATAATACAACACAGATAGAAAACGAGATCACCAAGATGAGTCTCTGATGGAATCATGGAAATAAGACTTAGAAACGAAAAAGTACAATTTGAGTACTAACTTACGTGAGATGGAAAGGGTTTTGAGCTAGCATGACCAAGAAGAGGACCAAACCGTAGCAGAGCTTCTGTTGAGGGAAAAAGGAATGAGTAAAGGCACTGATTTTGCAAAGTGAGCTGAAAGTGAGGGGGGTTAGGCTGGTTTAGGGGTTTTGGACACCCTATGGGCCAGTCTTAGACACAACTGACTAAGATAGGCCCTTAAACTCTAGGGCAGAATTAAAGAGGATCTTACATTCTCCCTAACAACAAAAATTTTTGACTTCGAAAGTGAAGACTTATCAGGAAAACAGATGCAAATGTGACTTCCTCATATCCTCCTCTAACTCCCAAGTAGAGTCACTTGTCCTCCGGTCTCAGATGACTTTGACAAGACTGATTGGTTTTCTCCGACGTTCCTCAACTCGACCATCCTCCAAAGCAACGAGTGGTACATCCATAGTGAGATCCTCCCTGGTTTGTACATCCTTGGCTTCCAATACATGCGAAGGGTTAAAAACATACTTCCTCAACTGTGACACATGGAACACCGGATGGAGATTAGGCAACTGAGGGGGCAGAGTAATCTCATAAGCCATTGGCCCAATCCTCCTCGAGATCTAATAAGGGCCAAGGAATTTAGGAGAAAGCTTCCTTGAGTAGAGAGCCTTTCCCACTCCAGTGGTTCGGGTCACCCTCAAGAACACATGATCTCTAGTCGCGAATTCCAATGGTCTTCTCCTACGGTCTACATACGCCTTTTGCCTACTTTGAGAGGCCTGCATCCTATCTCTCACTATTCTTACTTTCTCAAAACTCATAAAATCACACCTGACACCATGTTATTTTTAAATTAATTTTTGAATTTAATTATTTATTGTTGTTTATATTTCTTGAAAGTACTTTTTAAAACTTAAAAATCAAATTATATCATCATAACCATTATTAAGTGGCAATTACATATATGATTAAATTATACTTTTAGTCCCCATTTTCGTAGCAAAATTTGAATTTGGTCCCTCAATTATTTTTTATCTCAATCTGGTCCCTATTTTGGGAAATTTGACCCCATCAAGTTCTTTCCGTTAATGGTGGAGTAACGGTGTTAAATGGGGTGCCACGTGTCAGCTTATGGATTTTTTGAATTTTTTTGAATTTTTTTTTTTTTGAATTTTTTAAAAATTTTTAAAAAAATTAAAATTTTGCCACGCGTCAAGCTGACATCGTGCCACGTGGCAGTGATAGTGCCACGTGTCGCTAGTTGGGAGGTGTCATTTTCTCATTCTCAATTTGGTTCCTGTATTTTATTTTTTGTCTCAATTTAGTCCCAATTTTTGTAAAAATTATGCAATTTCGTCCCCCTCCAAATTGAAAAAAAAATTATAAAATGTTATACAAATATTTTTATTAAATTTGATTTTTTTATTATATATTTTCAATAAAACCAAGTTTCTTTAAATTTGTTTCACATTAAATTTTACTTAAAATTGTTTCCAAATTTTAAATTTATTTGTTTTTTATTGTTACATAAACTAGTTAATTTTTCTTAAATTATATAATTGTTATTTTTAAAATAACTAAAATATTTGTATAGAAATTATTGAATTTTACACATTTTAAAAATATGCAATTATTTAAAATATAAATTCAAATAAAAAACAATATTAAAGTATAATGTAATAAAATATCAATATAATTTATGAATTTTTTTATTAACATTATTTTCTATTAACAACTTTAAAACAATTTTAAATAAAGTTTAACGCAAAATATAAATTAAAATAAACTTAATCTTGTTAAAAATATATATTTGAAATATCAATTTTGATAGAAATATTTGTGCATATTTATATAGAAATTAAATTTGGTTTCAATTTGGAGAGGGACAAAATTGCACAATTTTTACAAAAATTAAGACTAAATTGAGACAAAAAATAAAATACAGGGACCAAATTGAGAATGAGAAAATGACAACTCCCAAATAGTGACACGTGGCACTGTCACTGCCACGTGGCACGATGTCCGTTTGACACATGGCAAAATTTTAAAAAAATAAAAAAATAATAAAAAAAATTCAAAAAATAATAAAAAAATTCAAAAAATCCAGAAGCTGACACGTGGCACCCCATTTAACACCCGTTACTCCACCATTAACGGAAAGGACTTGATTGGGTCAAATTTCCCAAAATAGGGACCAGACTGAGATAAAAAATAATTGAGAGACCAAATTCAAATTTTACTACGAAAATAGGGACTAAAAGTATAATTTAACCTAAATATATCAATAGGTACAAGAATAGTATACAGTACAATTCTCCAACTGTAGATATTAAGTTGTAATTCAAAAGGAAAGATTAGACTTATACTTCTATTGTCTCTATCTATCCTAAACTATCATTAATAATTCAAGCACATCTTAGAATTAGAATAAGGATTTTTAGAGAACTTCTTAAGATGACATACAAGACTAAAGATATCACATGCATCCAAATCAAAGATTGATTCTAAAATAGGGTAGAAATTGAATTTACTCTATTTGAGAACTTGATATTAGATGTGTTGCCCTTGATGCCATAAGCTCTAAGGTATGCTTGAATCGTGAAAGAGATTAAAGATTGGATCAAAATTTTAAAGAGAAGATAGAGAAATTATAGAAATTCTTGAACATAACATATTTTCTAACAAAATTCTTGAATTCTACCGTTGACTAATGACTCTCGAAAGATGAAACATGAAAGAAAAACAAAAATTAGCATTCCAAGTGAATCTGGTTTAGCTGTCTGGTGCCACACGCAAACAAAAGTGCTGCTTAGAATGTGAATCATCCGTTTTCAAGAGTAAGAATATACCAAAAGCTCACATAGGAATCATTGGTCGATAACACGGAAACTCTAACCAAAACAACAACAACGCACGTACCAACCACTTCCTGCTACATACGTCTCAGACAACCCAAACTCCAAAGTTTCAACACAACAACCTTTTTTGGAAACCCTTTCCTAACCCTGCTGTTTCATCACATGGGTGTCTCAAAATTTTCATCTTTTACATCATGAACATAGTAAAACCATCACGCTCTTAAGAAATTTTCAATTTTTATGCAGAGTTGATGCTGGTGCTAACTTTATCCCTCTCATAGGGTTCAATTAAATAATCCATGGCACCCTCTATTTTTTTCTCTGTGTTGTGCCTTCTGTCGGTTTTGACATGTGGTTATGTGCAACCCCTTAAAGATGGTTTCATCTCTGGGGTCATATCTGACAAGGGTCTTGAATATGCCAAGGAGTTGCTGATAGAGAAGGGTATTGCTTCCATTGTTATGCTTCAGCTGCCAGAGATTGAAAATTCTGCACAGGTTTCTCTTGTTGGAAATGCTAAAGTGGTTCTTTCTAACATCACAATTACGGATGTTCAGGTCAATTCTTCATCTGTTAAGACGGGAGAGAATGGAATTGTTCTTGTTGTTTCAGGTGCCATTGTTAATTTAAGTATGAGGTGGAGGTACACTGTTAGCTCTTGGTTAATTCCAATTGGAATTTCGGATAAAGGAACTGCTTCAGTGAAGGTACACAACTGAGAATTTCTCTCAGGTTTATACTTTTCACTATCCCCTTTTGTAGTTTTCTATGGCTGCAGTTGCAGAATTTTGTTGAATTGTTGTTTACATGGTTGAATTCAACATTCAGAAGTTTTGTACTATGTTTAAAGGTTACAGGTATGCAAGTGGGGCTTACAATAAATTTAAGGAACCAAGAAGGAACTCTGAAGTTGTCTCTCTTAGATTATGGATGTTATGTGGGAGACTTGTCTATAAAGTTGGACGGAGGTGCATCTTGGCTTTACCAACTGTAAGCAATCTTCTTGATCCATGTTTTTATGAAAAATAGACACTATTCACATATTCTTTTTTTGAGAACAAATTCTTTGCTTATTAGTGTTTTCACATTCCCATGGTGAGCATTTGGTAAACTATTACTATAACAAAGCCATGTTTCAATTCTATTCCCTACTTTGGTCTAATGTGACTTGAAAGAAAGAGAACAGAAAAATCTGCTTCTATTGACTTTACAACAATTTATTCCTTGGAATGCAGAGTCACAGTTTATATGTCATGAGAACTTTTTCTGAAATTAAGCATATCAGTCTTTTGTTTACAACTGAATATGCATATTCTGGCAAAGTTAGTTGATTGCATTTATGGTCCCATATACTTCAATGAAGATATTATGCCATTGAGTTCTTTATGTTTGCTTCAGGCTAGTTGATGCTTTGGAAGGGAATATAGCATCTGCAGTTGAAGAGGGTATTTCAGAGAAAATAAAAGAAGGGATAATGAAGCTTGACAATTTTTTGAACTCTCTTCCAAAGAATGTCTCACTAGACAAAACTGCTACACTAAATGTTTCTTTTGTTGGCAATCCTGTGTTGAGCAGTTCCTCCATTGCTATAGCAATTAATGGTTTATTCACAGAGAAAAAGGAAGTGTTACTACCTCAAAGTTACCACCAGAAAGAATTGAAGATTTCTTCTGCCTGTGGTGGTTTACCAAAGATGATAAAAGTATCAATACATGAAAACGTGTTCAAATCTGCTTCCCAAGTTTACTTCACTGTAAGTTTCTGAATAGTTGAATTTTAAGCATTTAAGTTGGATGCTTTTGCTTTATCATAGATTGAAAATGTAGTTTCACAGTTTTATGTTGTTTTTGTGCTCAGGCAGGTAAAATGGAATTGATTGTTGATGAACTTCCTGATCAGGCTATTTTGAACACTGCTGAATGGAGATTCATAGTTCCCCAGTTATACAAGCGATATCCAAATGATGACATGCAGCTTAACATCTCTATGTCTTCTCCACCAGTTATACAACTGACATATCAAGATGTTGGTGCAACTATTCTTGTAGATATAACAATTGAGGTTCTGGAAGATTTTGAAGTCATACCTGTTGCATCCATCTCAGTGGTATGCTAAATAATGTCCACGATAAGAACCAAATGTGTTTAATTTGATACCTAAAAATTCCTAAAGTTAGCTCTTGAAGATCTCACATCGAATAAAAATAAAATTAATTTATGGTATGTAAATAAATACAAATCTTATTTTACAAACTGGCTGAATTAGGATTAAAATTCACTTTTTAACTGCAATCTTTCAGGAAACTAAACGTCTGTGTTATTCTCATATTGCTGCCATATGCAAAAGCAAGTTACACTGACTAAAGTTTCCAAGTGACTAATCATACTTTTTCTGACTCAGCATGTCCATGATCTCTGTTTTATCACCATTAACCAATTATCATATTTAACAAGTTCTATTTTTCTTACAGGAAATTAGTGCTTCATGTGCTGTAGAAATTGTAGGAAATGACATTGTTGGTAGGCTCATATTACAGGATTTTTCTACATACTTGAAATGGAGCAAAATAGGGAAACTGCACATGCGTCTGATTCAGGTAAACCAGATTAAAAGTAGTCTTACATTTTCTAATTTCTAGTTTCAAATAATTGGTTGCTAAATCTTAATCATTATGAATGATTCTTCAAACTACAAGTTAATCTTTATCTCCAACTTTTGCAGTCACTAATGTCAAGTGTCCTCAAAACTGTTGTCCTTCCATACTTGAACTTCAAATTAAAGAGAGGATTTCCATTACCAATTATTGATGGTTATGGCTTTCAGAATGCTGTTATCTTGTACAATCATCCATGGATTGCAGTGTGCAGTGATGTTTCCTTCTTAGAAGATTACTATTTAGGTCAACAATCATCTTCAGCTTATGTTTCATAGAATTAAAGCTACTGTAGAAAATTTGTCTGCTGTATTTTGTAGCAAGAGGTTGTATAGTGTAAAATATATGTATATATCCACAAAAACAGTCATTTCTTATATTACAGAGCTGAAATATTTTATAATAAATAATGGTTAAATAAAGGAGTAATGAGGTGAATGTGAATTAGGTGTTCTGCTTTTCATGCCTATTTTTACTGAACCGAATTCTCACTTGGAATCCTACTATTGTGACGTTTTTTATAATTATTATTGTATTCATAATTTAAATTTTCTCTTATCCTCATAAAAAAAATTACTAAATCTCATAATCAAAAGTTATAACTCAAAATTGTTACCATTTTTTATAAATATAACATTTTGTAAGTACAATATATTTAAATTGTGAAATAATTTTTAATAGTCACACCGACTTATTTGTTATATGCAAGTTACCTTAAAGCATGGTATTTAAATATAATCAATAATCTAGTTTTGTTAAATGTTATTCCGTTCTTTATTTTTAAATCAAAATTTAAACCAAAATCGCTCAATTAAGAAAAAATAAATAAATTCACAACTTTTAAAACTAGTTTAACTCATAATGCTATATACTCTATTTTTTTTCCTTATTTAATGGGAATTTATTTGTTTATTGAAACCAAAAAATATTAAATACACATAAAAAGTGGAAATAAGATCGGTCCATTCTAGTTTTAATACACTAAAAGTGGTTCAAAATGATTATATAAATCACAACCAGTTATAATAGCTGATACACAAGAAACCAAAGCTAAGTCAAGTTTGACATTTCAATCTCTGTCAACTTTAATTGGTGATAACTGATGAATATTTCAAAGTTAAACACTAAAATCCCATCTTTTGTAACAAGCAATGAGTGTTAGGTTGTTGATGACATTACCACCACATCCTTCTTTTCAGCATTCGAAATCCATCATGATCACGTTGAATTTCATATCAGAACTTCAATCGTCCTCAAGTTACAAAATTTAAATATTAATTTCCCGTAGACAACAACATCCACCGCTGCAATGATCAATAGTGATTGAATTTACCCAGCAACTCAAAAAGGTTGAGATAATACCATGACAACAGTGCACAAAACTTCTACCAAGTTACTTGGTTCTTTTGTTGGCCTCCATTTGGAAATCTCAGCAATTCAAAGATTGAATTTACTTTTTCAAATTTGAACTTCATACAAGTTACTTTTCCACTAGACTCTAGATCATATGTCAAATTACTTCTGTTTCAATATAATTAAGAAGAAAATGACAAAGACAAAAACTTACAATTTAGCAATTGAAGATATCTCAATTTAGTAATATTCTATAATTTATTTACACTTAATCATGGCCTGTCTTTCAGAACTTTCACTAATTATTGACGCCTGTCCAGTGATAGAAGATCAAAGAAGTTAGTGACTTGATGACAGTGGAGCCGATGACCCCAGTGAACGGCGATCGTAACTATAACGTTCTTAAGGTAGCGAAATTTCTTAGTCGGATTTTATCAGTTTATTTGCGTGCTTTAACTAGGCCATTAATAGCAAATTAATGAAACAGGAAGTATTTTAACCTTCACACAAAGATCAAGCCCGAAAATTAAATTTTGGATCTCTTCATTTTTGTACATTGCTGCTTCATCCCTCTTTTCAATATTCAGAATCTTACCCCTCAGAGGGAGAATGGCCTGCATCAAATATGCTTTGGTAAATAGATGCACTTACATAACTCCAAATAATTCTTTTATACACAATGAAATCCAATCTAACAAAGTGCTCAACATGTCAGTAAACAGAATTCAAGTGATTGGATACAAGAAGTAGAAAAATAAGCATTAGTAGCATGAAAACCACATTCTCAATTTTATATTTCCACTCATCACACCATTACGTTAGTTATAATGTTTCTTACACTCAAAAGGTAACATAAAGCTTTAATGACAATAACAAAAGCCTTATTCTACTATGTGAACATCGCTACATAAATCACCATGAGATCTATTTCCTAACACTGCCCATAGACATAACAAAACCAATGAGTGTGTTCATCTGTCACTGCCTAAGTACTCAATCTTTTAGGCAAGGTTATCAAATTGAGATTTCAGTTGTAAATCGCCAAGCAAATTTTTGAATCATGAATCATAATTTGAATGGAGTAGTAAGATTCAAAAGCAACTGATATTTACTTTTAAATACATCATATAGATAATATATCATATCCACTGTAAACATACTAGACATAGATTAAACAAACTAAGGGAAACTCTTACAAAACAAAATTATTAGCTATATGAGTTTGTGAAACCTTTATTTTAAAAGAATGAAATTGAAATAACTAAATAGCTAAATGGTGTATGTGCAAATACAATTAACTTCTTTTAATGGAAACATGTATATTTTACCTGGAAGTGTCTGTCACGCCCTTGCTTAGCACTTCCTCCAGCTGAATCGCCTTTAAATATAAAGATTTCTACAATATAATGGCAAAGAACGTTCAATTCAAAGCACATTGTCCCCTCATCAAAAAGATTTCCGAAGACATCAGCTAATTTGACATGAATCAGATCCACGTACAAAAAGCTTTAGAAAATCAGAATACAATATTTACTGCAATAATAGCATTATATAGGCATATAATCTTTGATTTAGATGAGAGAATATCCTCTAATTATGTATAATAAGTCTCTTATTTTTCAAGGTTTCTCAACCACAACCGCAATTCTAGTGACTTTTCCGGCAACGTTCTAACAGCTACTCACCTAGTTCAGTTTTAAATATGTTGCCACATCCATTGATGTTTTTTTTACATTCTACATGGTTATCTTCCAAAACTGGAATCAACTTAACTTAAGTTACAGGACTTTCAAAATTGGAAGCACATATATTACATGTGATCAATATAAAAAGCTTCATGAAACATTTCAAGAGGACAACTTTGCATGTGCACGTGTAAATTTTACTAAGAATAAAAATTTCGAACCACACACACTCAATCAATTCAATTCAGGATACCACCTGACCCAAGTCCATTTGGACTTTCTACCAAATATCAAAATTTGAAGTACAATTCGAACTCAATTAAATTTTGATAGAAAACTAAATTTGAGATCCGTAAATTTAATAAAGAGCTCAAAAACCAATTGGACAAAAAAATCATATTTGAACTATGCCAACAAACCATCAAAAGAAACATAAAAAATTCATCAACAGTCCGAACAACAAGAGACAACTCAAAATTTTCTTATGTGAACAAAGAAAGTCAAAGTGCACTTTGACAATTCTTTTTATTACGGGACAGTTAAAAATATTCCCATATGGAATTTGCACAGTGAACTAAGAAAATCAAAGTGCAATTTGATAATTTCAGGTGGGATAACTCAAAATATACCCTTATGAAACTTGCACAGTGAATCAAAAAAGCAAAGTGTTATTCGACAGTTCAATTTAGGGTGTATACCTAAACCTTTTCAAAATTGGAGCCACAATTTCAATTCTAATCTTAAAGAGCGAATGAAACAATATATCTTTAAGATCTCAAATCCTTACAAAGATCAATAACAATTTATGTTGGCAATAAATTCAATATAAAGCCAAATTGTAATATGGCAATTTCACACGAAATTAGGCTAAAAAACCATCATTGTTTCTTATGATAACCAAACATTTTCATATTGCAAAAAGATTGAAAGTATTAACTCAAATATACTCATACCTTATCATGACTATGAATACATATTTCCAAAATTGTTCCCTCAATCTCAATGTGGTTGCACACCCAAGTTACACATCCAATATTGCGATATTAAACTCTTAATATCATTTGGACTCAAGAAATAGTCACAACTGAATTATAAGCAACAAATCAAATATAAGCATATGAAATTTGCATTGGGAATAAAAGTAATTTTGTTGGGCTTTCAAAAATTGGAACCACAATATCAAACAATGTAGTAGGACTTTCAAATTGGAGGCATTATACCAACTCAAGTTATTGGACTTTCAAAATTAGGCAAAACTGTTACCCACGATCAATACCAAAAGTTGGATGGAACATTTCAAAGGGGCAACCTGGATACCCACCTAACCGAATTTCATTTGGCTTTTTGACCAATACCAAATATCAAAAGTTGAAGTACAAACTCAACTCAATTGCACTAGAAAGAAAAAAGAATGAATTTAGTAAACCCAATAAAGGCCTCAAAACCAGAATTTTATCCCTCATTGGATAAAAATATCATATTACCGTATTATAAGGAACAACTTAGATATAGTTATCCAAAATTTTCAATAACAATCAAAAATTGTCAACTACATTAACAATGCACACCTAACTCATATTTACAAAACGAATAAATAAGAAGTAAGATTATAATCTGAAGTCATTCCACTTTGGGCCAACAACGCATCAAAAGATAACTAAAGAATTCATCCGCAATTCGAATAACAAGAGGCAACTCAATTTTCCCATGTGAACAGAGTAAGTCAAAGTGCACTTTGACAATTCTTTTTATGACGGGACAACTAAAAATATTCCCATATGGAATTTGCACAGTGAACTAAGAAAATCAAAGTGCAATTCGATAATTCCAGGTGGGATAACTCAAAATATATCCTTATGAAACTTGCACAGTGAATCAAAAAAGCAAAGTGCTATTCGACAGTTCCATTTAGGATGTATACCTAAACCTTTTCAAAATTGGAGCCACAATTTCAACTCTGATCTTAAGGAGCGAATGAAACAATATATTTTTAAGATCTCAAATCCTTAAAAAGATCAATACCAACTCAAGTTATTGGACTTCCAAAATTAGAGGCACAATTGTTACCTGTCATCAATTCCAAAATTTTTGATGAAACATTTAAAGGTGGGAACTTTGACTTATACCTGTCCAAATTCTACAAAGAATAAAAATTCTGAATCACACTCGGTCAATTCAACTTTAGATACCCATTTAATTCAAGTCCATTTTACTTTTTACCAATACCAAATATCTAAAGTTGAAGTAATAACCCATCTCAACTAATTTAGATAGTAAAAATACATTTTAATTAAGTAAATTCAACAAAGGTCTCCAAAATCAACATTCAATCCCTTTTGGATAAGAATATCATATTGCAACCATATTATAAGGGACAACTTAGATATACTCATTTGAAATTTTAAAAAATAGTCAAAAACGAATAAATATGAACTCAAATTATAATTCAAAATCCTTCCACTTTCGCCCAACAAACCATCAAAATATAGACAAAGAATTTATACGCAGTCCGAACCGTAAGGGACAACTCAAAATTTTCTATTGTCAACAAAGAATGTCGGTGCATTTTGAAAATTCTATTTATAAGGGGATAACACAAAATATTTCCATAATGAATTCGCTCATTGAATAAGATAATCAAAGTGTAATTCGAAAATTCCAAGTGGGTCAACCCAAAATATGCCCTTACGGAACTTATAATTTGAACAAAAATAATCAAAGTGTTATTCGATAATTTCATTTAGGGTGTATGCCCAACTTAAGTTATAGGGCTTTATAAATTAAAGCCACAATATCAACTCATATTTTAAGAGTTAATATAACAATATATCTATAAGCTGTCAAATACATACAAAAAGATAAAAAACATTCTCTATTACCCATAAATTTAATGTAAAGCTCAACTATAATCCGTCAATTCCATACGAAATGATGCTCACAAACCATCATTGTTCCTTGTGATAGTTAAAAATTTTCATCATGCAAAATGATTCAAAATGTTAACTCAGATATAGTCATCCCTTATCCTGAATATGAATAAATAATTTAAATTGTGCTCCCTTAGTCTCAATGTGGATGCACACCCAAGTTGCTAAGCCAATATTCTAGTTATAATATCTCAATATCATTCAGGCTCAAGAAATAGTCATACACAGAATAATGCATTTATATTGCACCTGTATTATAAGCAACAATTCAAATATAAGCATGTGAAATTTTATAGGGCTTTCAAAATTGGAGGCACAATATCAAATCAAGTTATAGGGCTTTCAAAGTTGGAGGAACAATATCAACTCAGATTTAAAATTGGAGGGACATTATCATGTCAGAATTCTTGTGTGCATAAAACAATATATATGTAGGATGTCAAATCAATACAAGGATTAAAAACATATTTCTAAGCAACAACTCAAATATAAGCATATAAAATTTTCATTCTGATGCAAAATTACTAAAAAAACGTCGTTGAAAAGAATTGTGACAAAATGAGTCAATGTTACCTGGCTTGAAAATGGTACAACAATAAGAAGACTACGCTTAGGGATTGCAAATACGAGGTTGAACTGCAAAGAGGCAATATCGTCAAGAACGCAATAGCAGCCCAATAAACAACTAAAATTTCAACTGGCTAATGGTATATCTATACAATAAAATAAACAGTTAAAAAGTGAATCAATTAGAATGAATAATTATGAATTTCTAACACATGTAATAAGCATTTATCATATCTCAAGAATTAAATTGACACGAACAACATTATATATGAACATCAAACAATTCTAGAGAAACATATATGTGCTTTAAATATTAACCTACATGAAGAACAAAATTATTTGTTCCACTTCCCTTTCCTTTTAAATTCCTTTAACCACACTTCCTGCCAAATTCAACAATACTTTATAAATTGAAAAAAAAAAAAACTCAGAAAAAGAATCAAATTTATAGAATGGACATTCTTTGTCACCTTTATGTTCTATATCTAGGTTCCATTATTTGAAATAAATGACATGATTTTAATAATGAGAGAACCATATCTTTTAATATGTTAATTGCATAGTTTACCTCACTAGAACTGCCTTGACCAAACACTTCCACGCTTTTAGTCCGAGAAGGAATAACCAACAGCAAGGTAAATTTTTCATTCTACAATTTTTCATTCATACCAAAGGTGCAACGAGGCATAGATGGATAAATATACAGAAAAAGGAATAACAGACTTGCATATCAAAGTTTTCTTTCGCAACGGCGAGATGTGATCCTTAAATTCATCTTCAACACAACCACTTTTTTACTCAAGTGATGTGGTTTCACTCTAAAATTCACTAACTAATCTATTAACTATACCATCACACAATTCTAAACATAATATCACACTTACATTCCTAACCAAAATAATAACACATCACAATTATTCTACAAGATATAAACATATTTCTGAATAACATAATTCTAAGTTCAAGAATCCATAACTAATTCATAAAAATCATTCACTAAAATTCATCACTATATTAATCTTAAAAAATTTTTAATCCCAACAAAAATTAACAATCCCCACAAATGGAAATCAAACAAGACAAATTTTCAATCTAATGTAAAATTGGTAAAAAATAATAATTGAAAAGAATTATGACAAAGGAAGTCAATGTTACCTAACCTGAAGATGGTACAACATTGAGAATAAGATTAAGCTAAAAGAACAACAATTAAAAAGAAGATGGAACTTCAAAGAGGCAACATGGGTTGTAGCATAACAACAAAGAACTAAAATTCTAACAAGCAAATGGTATATATTCATAAAACACATTAACTTATCAAAATTAGGCCACAATACACAACAGATCTTCCAAAGTACAATACTAATTTGAAGAACTCATACCTAATTCTTCAAAAACCATTCAGTGTAAATTCAAAACCCAATTACACAAAAAAAATCCTAATTACAACAATAATTAACACAATTATCATCTTCTATTAAGACTAAATATAAATTAATCTTTCACAAGCACCACTAAGAAAACAAGCACCATCAAATCTACTACAATACAATTGCAAAGACAGATTTGACGGAATTTACATACAACTAACGACTAGGCTATACAACAAACAAAAAAAACATTGGAAGCTTACATTCATTTTCACATGAACAATTTCTCACTCATTCGATGTGTGGTCGATTCACCAACAAATACAATAACTATATAATCATATTACAAGATAATTTTAATCCTACAATCACACTTACAGTCCTAACCAACATACAAACACATCATATGTAACACATCTAACCAAAAAACAACCCTAAATTCGAGAATTCATATTTATATTTCAAAACACCATTCACTATAAAATCAACTGAAAACTAATCTAATAACAGACAATTACATATCCTGCATTCACGGAATTGGCAAATAAAAACAACATTCAAATATATGATCATGTTCAACACAAACACACTTTTCCATAATTGATATGGTTTTGCGATAAGATGAACTCAAACGTTAACTGCATCACCGCATTCTTACAAAATTCTAATCATATAATTATACTTAAATTACTAACTAGAATAATAACTTATAACAACTAGGTTAGAACACTTAACAGATCTAACAAACATACAATTATAATTTGAAGAACTCGTACGTAATTCTTCAAAAATCATTCACTAGAAATTAAACACTCAACATTCTACAAGATTCTAACCACAAAGAGTATCAACACAACCACAATCTTCTATTAAACTAAAAGTATTCAAATTTCAAACGATAAATTAGCCGAATTTGTCTAATAATACTTCTTCACAAGTAGCACTAACGAAACTGACACTCATCTAATGATTAACATATATAAAAATATCAACCAAAAGTTACATTATTCCTATATTCGCATTCAATACAATCGCTTTGCGCTCAAGCGATACAAATATTCTTCAAGATTCACTAACTAATCATATAACTACATCATTTCAAGAAAATCACAGACATTGCATAAACAACATTGACTTGTTCTAAATTGCTATCCAAATTTTAAAAAAGTAATCAAAGCTATATTATCATCAAATTCACATTCAACAATACCACTTCTTTGCTCAAGCACTATTGTTCCGCTCAAATCAAAGAGAAGTAATCTTCATACCCATGTAAATAAAAACCACATTTTCAATTAAGTGAAATGCTCTCATCCAAAGATTAACTAAAACGCGAACTACATCACCATAATCTTACATAATTTTAAACACACAATCAAACTTAAATTCCTAACTACCAAATTAACTTGTCATGCCACAAGAAATATTAGATCATCCAATGTACAATACTAATTTGAAGAACTCATACCTAATTCTTCAAAAACCATTCACCGTAAATTCAACACTCAATTATTCACACAAAATTCTAATTACAACAATAATTAACACAACTATCATCCTCTATTAGACTAAATATAAACTAATCATTCGCAACCACGACTAAGAAAACATGCACCATCAAATCTAATACAAAGGTTTACGAGAACCCTTTTTATTTTTCTAATTGTTTCTGACATCTTAAACCATTACAGAAAAATATATACTAGTTTAACTACTATAATACAATTGCAAAGGTAGATTTGACGAAATTTACATATAACTAACGACTAGGCTATACAACAAACAAAAAAAACAATGGAAGCTTAAATTCATTTTCACATGAAAGATTTCTCGTTCAATCGATGTGTAGTCGATTCACCAACAAATACAATAATTATATAATCATATTACAAAACAATTTCAATCTTACAATCACACTTACAGTCCTAACAAACATAGAAACATATCATATGTAACACATCTAACCAAAAAAAAAACCCTAAATTCGAGAATTCATATTTATATTTCAAAACACCATTCACTACAAAATCAACTGAAAAGTAATCTAATTACATACAATTACATATCCTGCATTCACGGAATTCGCATATAAAAACAACATTCAAAGATATGATCATGATCAACACGAACACACTTTTACATAATTGATATGGTTTCGCGATAAGATTAACTAAAACATTAACTGCATCATCGCACTCTTACAAAATTCTAATCATATAATTACTCTTAAATTACTAACTAGAATAATAACTTATAACAACTAGGCTAGAACACATAACAGATCTCCCAAACATACAATTATAATTTGAAGAACTCGTACGTAATTCTTCAAAAATCATTCACTAGAAATTCAATACTCAACATTCTACACGATTCTAACCAAAGAGGATTAACACAACCACAATCTTCTATCAAACTAAATGTAATCAAATTTCAAACGATCAATTAGCCGAACTTGTCTAATAATACTTCTTCGCAAGCAGCACTAACGAAACTAATACTCCACTCATGACTAACATATATAAAAATACCAACCAAAAGTTACGTTATTCCTAAATTCGCATTCAATACAATCGCTTTTCGCTCAAGCGATACAAATTTTCTTTGAGATTCACTAACTAATCATATCTAACTACATCATTTCAAGAAAATCACAGACATTGCATAAACAACATTGACTTATTCTAAATTGCTATTCAAATTCAAAAAAAGTAATCAAAGCTATATTATCATCAAATGCACATTCAACAATACTACTTCTTTGCTCAAGCGTTAATGTTCCGCTCAAATCAAAGATAAGTAATCTTCATACCCATGTAAATAAAAACCACATTTTCACTTAAGTGACATGTTCTCATCGAAAGATTAACTAAAACGCGAACTACATCACCATAATCTTACATAATTTTAAACACACAATCAAACTTAAATTCCTAACTACCAAATTAACTTGTCATGCCACAAGAAATATCAGATCATCCAATGTACAATACTAATTTGAAGAACTCATACCTAATTCTTCAAAAACCATTCACCGTAAATTCAACACTCAATTATTCACACAAAATTCTAATTACAACAATAATTAACACAACTATCATCCTCTATTAGACTAAATATAAACTAATCATTTGCAACCACGACTAAGAAAACATGCACCATCAAATCTAATACAAAGGTTTACGAGAACCCTTTTTACTTTTCTAATTGTTTCTGACATCTTAAACCATTACAGAAAAATATATACTAGTTTAACTACTATAATACAATTGCAAAGGCAGATTTGACGAAATTTACATACAACTAACGCCTAGGCTATACAACAAACAAAAAAAACATTGAAACTTGAATTCATTTTCACATTAACAATTTCTCGCCCAATCGATTTGTGGTCGATTGACCAACCAATACAATAACTATATAATCATATTACAAGACAATTTTAATCCTACGATCACACTTATAGTCCTAACCAACATACAAACACGTCATATGTAACACATATCACCAAAAAACAACCCTAAATTCGAGAATTCATATTTATATTTCAAAACACCATTTACTAGAAAATTAATCTAATTACAGACAATTACAAATTCTGCATTGACGGAATTGGCATATAAAAACAACAATCAAATATATGATCATGTTCAACACGAACACACTTTTCCATAATTGATATGGTTTCGCGATAGGATTAACTAAAACGTTAACTGCATCACCGCATTCTTACATAATTCTAATCATATAATTATACTTAAATTACTAACTAGAACAATAACTTATAACAATTAGGCTAGAACACACAACATATCTCCCAAACATACAATTATAATTTGAAGAACTCGTACGTAATTCTTCAAAAATCATTCACTAGAAATTCAACACTCAACATTCTACAAGATTCTAACCACAAAAGCATTAATACAACCATAATCTTCTATTAAACTAAATGTAATCAAATTTCAAACGATGAATTTGATGAATTTGTCTAATAATACTTCTTCGCAAGCAGCACTAACGAAACTGACACTCAACTCATGACTAACATATATAAAAATACCAACCAAAAGTTACGTTATTCCTAATTTCGCATTCAATACAATCGCTTTTCGCTCAAGCGATACAAATTTTCTTCGAGATTCACTAACTAATCATATACCTACATCATTTCAAGAAAATCACAGACATTGCATAAACAACATTGACTTGTTCTAAATTGCTACCAAAATTTAAAAAAAGTAATCAAAGCTATATTATCATCAAATGCACATTCAACAATACCACTTCTTTGCTCAAGCGTTATTGTTCCGCTCAAATCAAAGAGAAGTAATCTTCATACCCATGTAAATAAAAACCACATTTTCAATTAAGTGAAATGCTCTCATCCAAACTCATACCTAATTCTTCAAAAACCATTCACCGTAAATTCAACACTCAATTATTCACACAAAATTTTAATTACAACAATAATTAGCACAACTATCATCCTCTATTAGACTAAATATAAACTAATCATTCGCAACCACGACTAAGAAAACATGCACCATCAAATCTAATACAAAGGTTTACGAGAACCCTTTTTCTTTTTCTAATTGTTTCTGACATCTTAAACCATTACAGAAAAATATATACTAGTTTAACTACTATAATACAATTGCAAAGGCAGATTTGACGAAATTTACATATAACTAACGACTAGGCTATACAACAAACAAAAAAAACAATGGAAGATTAAATTCATTTTCACATGAAAGATTTCTCATTCAATCGATGTGTAGTCAATTCACCAACAAATACAATAATTATATAATCATATTACAAAACAATTTCAATCTTACAATCACACTTACAGTCCTAACCAACATAGAAACACATCATATGTAACACATCTAACCAAAAAACAACCCTAAATTCGAGAATTCATATTTATATTTCAAAACACCATTTACTAGAAAATTAATCTAATTACAGACAATTACAAATTCTGCATTGACGGAATTGGCATATAAAAACAACAATCAAATATATGATCATGTTCAACACGAACACACTTTTCCATAATTGATATGGTTTCGCGATAGGATTAACTAAAACGTTAACTGCATCACCGCATTCTTACATAATTCTAATCATATAATTATACTTAAATTACTAACTAGAACAATAACTTATAACAATTAGGCTAGAACACACAACATATCTCCCAAACATACAATTATAATTTGAAGAACTCGTACGTAATTCTTCAAAAATCATTCACTAGAAATTCAACACTCAACATTCTACAAGATTCTAACCACAAAAGCATTAATACAACCATAATCTTCTATTAAACTAAATGTAATCAAATTTCAAACGATGAATTTGATGAATTTGTCTAATAATACTTCTTCGCAAGCAGCACTAACGAAACTGACACTCAACTCATGACTAACATATATAAAAATACCAACCAAAAGTTACGTTATTCCTAATTTCGCATTCAATACAATCGCTTTTCGCTCAAGCGATACAAATTTTCTTCGAGATTCACTAACTAATCATATACCTACATCATTTCAAGAAAATCACAGACATTGCATAAACAACATTGACTTGTTCTAAATTGCTACCAAAATTTAAAAAAAGTAATCAAAGCTATATTATCATCAAATGCACATTCAACAATACCACTTCTTTGCTCAAGCGTTATTGTTCCGCTCAAATCAAAGAGAAGTAATCTTCATACCCATGTAAATTAAAACCACATTTTCAATTAAGTGAAATGCTCTCATCCAAAGATTAACTAAAACGCGAACTACATCACCATAATCTTACATAATTTTAAACACACAATCAAACTTAAATTCCTAACTACCAAATTAACTTGTCAAGCAACAAGATATATCAGATCATCCAATGTACAATACTAATTTGAAGAACTCATACCTAATTCTTCAAAAACCATTCACCGTAAATTCAACACTCAATTATTCACACAAAATTCTAATTACAACAATAATTAGCACAACTATCATCCTCTATTAGACTAAATATAAACTAATCATTCGCAACCACGACTAAGAAAACATGCACCATCAAATCTAATACAAAGGTTTACGAGAACCCTTTTTCTTTTTCTAATTGTTTCTGACATCTTAAACCATTACAGAAAAATATATACTAGTTTAACTACTATAATACAATTGCAAAGGCAGATTTGACGAAATTTACATATAACTAACGACTAGGCTATACAACAAACAAAAAAAACAATGGAAGCTTAAATTCATTTTCACATGAAAGATTTCTCATTCAATCGATGTGTAGTCGATTCACCAACAAATACAATAATTATATAATCATATTACAAAACAATTTCAATCTTACAATCACACTTACAGTCCTAACCAACATAGAAACACATCATATGTAACACATATCACCAAAAAACAATCCTAAATTCGAGAATTCATATTTATATTTCAAAACACCATTTACTAGAAAATTAATCTAATTACAGACAATTACATATTCTGCATTGACGGAATTGGCATATAAAAACAACATTCAAATATATGATCATGTTCAACACGAACAAACTTTTCCATAATTGATATGGTTTCGCGATAGGATAAACTAAAACGTTAACTGCATCACCGCACTCTTACAAAATTCTAATCATATAATTATACTTAAATTACTAACTAGAACAATAACTTATAACAATTAGGCTAGAACACACAACATATCTCCCAAACATACAATTATAATTTGAAGAACTCGTACGTAATTCTTCAAAAATCATTCACTAGAAATTCAACACTCAACATTCTACAAGATTCTAACCACAAAAGCATTAATACAACCATAATCTTCTATTAAACTAAATGTAATCAAATTTCAAACGATGAATTTGTCTAATAATACTTCTTTGCAAGCAGCACTAACGAAACTGACACTCAACTCATGACTAACATATATAAAAATACCAACCAAAAGTTACATTATTCCTAATTTCGCATTCAATACAATCACTTTTCGCTCAAGCGATACAAATTTTCTTCGAGATTCACTAACTAATCATATACCTACATCATTTCAAGAAAATCACAGACATTGCATAAACAACATTGACTTGTTCTAAATTGCTATCCAAATTCAAAAAAAGTAATCAAAGCTATATTATCATCAAATTCACATTCAACAATACTACTTCTTTGCTCAAGCACTATTGTTCCGCTCAAATCAAAGAGAAGTAATCTTCATACCCATGTAAATAAAAACCACATTTTCACTTAAGTGACATGTTCTCATCGAAAGATTAACTAAAATGCGAACTACATCACCATAATCTTACATAAATTTAAACACACAATCACACTTAAATTCCTAATTACCAAATTAACTTGTCATGCCACAAGAAATATCAGATCATCCAATGTACAATACTAATTTGAAGAACTCATACCTAATTCTTCAAAAACCATTCACTGTAAATCTAACACTCAATCATTCACACAAAATTCTAATTACAACAATAATTAACACAACTATCATCTTCTATTAGACTAAATAAAAACTAATCATTTGCAACCACGACTAAGAAAACATGCACCATCAAATATACTACAAAGATTTACGAGAACCTTTTTTTTCTCTAATTGCTTCTCACATGTAAAACCATTACACAAAAATATATACTAGTTTAACTACTATAATACAATTGCAAAGGCAGATTTGACGGAATTTACATACAACTAACGCCTAGGCTATACAACAAACAAAAAAACATTGAAACTTGAATTCATTTTCACATTAACAATTTCTCGCCCAATCGATGTGTGGTCGATTGACCAACCAATACAATAACTATATAATCATATTACGAGACAATTTTAATCCTACAATCACACTTACAGTCCTAACCAACATACAAACACGTCATATGTAAAACATATCACCAAAAAGCAATCCTAAATTCGAGAATTCATATTTATACTTCAAAACACCATTCACTACAAAATTAATCTAATTACAGACAATTACATATTCTGCATTGACGGAATTTGCATTTAAAAACAACATTCAATGATAAGGTCATGTTCAACACGAACACACTTTTCCATAATTGATATGGTTTCGCGAAAAGATTAACTAAAACATTAACTGCATCACCGCACTCTTACAAAATTCTAATCATATAATTATACTTAAATTACTAACTAGAATAATAACTTATAACAACTAGGCTAGAACACATAACAGATCTCCCAAACATACAATTATAATTTGAAGAACTTGTACGTAATTCTTCAAAAATCATTCACTAAAAATTCAACACTTAACATTCTAACCACAAAGACTATTAACACAACCATAAATTAAACTAAATGTAATCAAATTTCAAACGAAAAATTAACCGAATTTGTCTAATAATACTTCTTCGCAAGCAGCACTAACAAAACTGACACTCAACAACCACAATTTTCCATAATTCATATGATTTAATTCTAAAATTAACTAAAACGCTAGCTAGATCAACACACTCGTACAAAATTTTAATCATGTAGCACCCTTTAATTCCTACCTATGGTAATCTAAGAGGACAAATTTTCAATCTAATGTAAAATAACTAAACAGAAATGAGGTTTAAAAGAATTATGATTAAGGGAGTCAATGTTACCTGGCTTGAAGATGGTACAAAATTGAGAATAAGGTTAAGCATAGAGAACAACAATTACAAATAGGTTGGAACTTCAAAGAGGCAACATCGTTAAAAAGGTTGTAGCTTCACCTAACAAGGAAATGGTATATATTCACAAACCAAAACAAAGAATTAGAAAGTCAATTAGTTAGAAAGAATAATTCAAAAATTTTAACACATGTAGTAAACTTCATCATATCTCAGGCATTATATTAATAGAACCAACATAATATAAACATCAAACAGTTATAAAAGAAACATAAATGTGCTTTAAAAATTAACCTGTCAAAAGAACACAATTATTTGTTCCACTTCTCTTTCCTTATTTTATTCTTCTCATCACAATGATTCTTCTTAATAACACAATCTTAAGTTCAACAATTCATAACTAATTCATCAAAAATGATTCACTAAAAGTTCAACATTATAAGGGACAACTTTGATATACTCATCTGAAAATTTTGAACATTGTCAAAACTCTAAGTGTATTATGTCAATTACACTTAAAATGTACACCCAACTCATATTTGCAAAATGATTCAAAGTGCTAACTTGGATACACTCACATCTTATCATGACTATGAATACATATTTCAAATTTTGCTCCCTCCGACTCAATGTGGTTGCACACCCAAGTTACACAACAAATATTCCAATTGTAATCTCAATATCATTCAAACTAAAGAAATAACCAAAAATAGAACAAAGCCTTCATCGCACAAATCAAATATAAGCATCTGAAATTTGCATTGACACATATAACTAAAGAATTCATCAACAATTTGAATAACAAGAGGCAACTCAATTTTCCCATGTAAATAGAGAAAGTCAAAATGCACTTTGACAATTCTTTTTATAACTGGACAACTAAAAATATTCCCATATGGAATTTGCACAGTGAACTAAGAAAATCAAAGTGCGATTCGATAATTTCATATGGGATAACTCAAAATTTATCCTTATTAAACTTGCACAGTGAATCAAAGAAGCAATGTGCTATTCGACATTTCCATTTAGGGTGTATACCTAAACCTTTTGAAAATTGGAGCCAAAATTTCAACTTTGATCTTAAAGAGCGAATGAAACAATATATCTTTAAGATGTCAAATCCTTACTAAGACCAATAACAATTTATGTTGCCAATAAATTCAATATAAAGCCAAATTGTAATCTAACAATTTCACACGAAATTAGGCTAAAAATTATCATTGTTTCTTGTGATTACAAAAAATTCTCATATTGCAAAAAGATTGAAAGTATTAACTCAAAAATACTCATACCTTATTCTGACTATGAATACATATTTCAAAAATTGCTCCCTCAATCTCAGTGTGGTTGCACACCCAAGTTACACATCCAATATTGGGATATTAAACTCTTAATATCATTTGGACTCAAGAAATAGTCATAAATACAATAAGGCATTCATCTCACAACTGAATTATGAAACAAATCAAATATAAGCATCTAAAATTTGCATTGGGAATAAAAGTAATTTTGTTAGGCATTCAAAAATTGGAGGCACTATACCAACTAAAGGTATTGGACTTTCAACATTAGGCAAAACTATTACCCACGATCGATACCAAAAGTTTGATGGAACATTTCAAAGGGGCAACCTAGATACCCACCTAATCGAATTACATTTGGTTTTTTGATCAAAAGTTGAAGTACAAGCTCAACTCAATTGCACTAGAAAGAAAAAAATTTGAATTCAGTAAACCCAATATAGGCCTCAAAACCAGTATTTTATCCCTAATTGGATAAAAGTATCACATTACCGTATTATAAGGAACAACTTAGATATAGTTTTCCAAATTTTCAATAACAGTCAAAAATTGTCAACTACATTCACAACGCACACCTAACTCATATTTACAAAATGAATAAATAAGAAGTAAGATTATAATCTGAAGTCATTCCACTTTGGGCCAACAACACATCAAAAGATAACTAAAGAATTCATCCGCAATTCAAATAACAAGAGGCAACTCAATTTTCCCATGTGAACGGAGTAAGTCAAAGTGCACTTTGACAATTCTTTTTATGACGGAACAACTAAAAATATTCCCATATGGAATTTGCACAGTGAACTAAGAAAATCAAAGTGCAATTCGACAATTCCAAGTGGGATAACTCAAAATATACCCTTATGAAACTTGCACAGTGAATAAAAAAAGCAAAGTGCTATACGCATTTCCATTTAGGGTGTATACTTAAACCTTTTCAAATTAGAGCCACAATTTCAACTTTGATATTAAAGAGCGAATGAAACAATATATTTTTAGGATCTCAAATCCTTAAAAAGATCAATAACAATTTATGCTGGCAATAAATTCAATATAAAGCCAAATTGTAATCTGACAATTTCACACGAAATTAGGCTAAAAAACTATCATTGTTTCTTGTGATAACCAAACATTCTTATATTGCAAAAAGATTGAAAGTATTAACTCAAATATACTCATACCTTATTCTGACTATGAATACATATTTCAAAAATTGTTCCCTCAATCTCAGTGTGGTTGCACACCCAAGTTACACATCCAATATTACGATATTAAACTCTTAATATCATTTTGGAGGCACAATATCAAATAAAGTAATAGGACTTCTAAAATTGGAGGCACTATACCAACTAAAGTTATTGGACTTTCAACATTAGGCAAAACTGTTACCCACGATCGATACCAAAAGTTTGATAAAACATTTCAAAGGGGGAACCTAGATACTCACCTAACTGAATTACATTTGGCTTTTTGACCAATACCAAATATCAAAAGTTGAAGTACAAGCTCAACTCAATTGCACTAGAAAGAAAAAAATTTGAATTCAGTAAACCCAATATAGGCCTCAAAACCAGTACTTTATCCCTAATTGGATAAAAGTATCACATTACCGTATTATAAGGAACAACTTAGATATAGTTTTCCAAATTTTCAATAGCAGTCAAAAATTGTCAACTACTTTCACAACGCACACCTAACTCATATTTACAAAATGAATAAATAAGAAGTAAGATTATAATCTGAAGTCATTCCACTTTGGGCCAACAATGCATCAAAAGATAACTAAAGAATTCATCCGCAATTCAAATAACAAGAGGCAACTCAATTTTCCCATGTGAACGGAGTAAGTCAAAGTGCACTTTGACAATTCTTTTTATGACGGAACAACTAAAAATATTCCCATATGGAATTTGCACAGTGAACTAAAAAAATCAAAGTGCAATTCGACAATTCCAGGTGGGATAACTCAAAATATACCCTTATGAAATTTGCACAGTGAATCAAAAAAGCAAAGTGCTATTCGCATTTCCATTTAGGGTGTATACCTAAACCTTTTCAAATTGGAGCCACAATTTCAACTTTGATTTTATAGAGCAAATGAAACAATATATTTTTAGGATCTCAAGTCCTTACAAAGATCAATAACAATTTATGCTGGCAATAAATTCAATATAAAGCCAAATTGTAATCTAACAATTTCACACGAAATTAGGCTAAAAATCATCATTGTTTCTTGTGATTACCAAAAATTCTCATATTGCAAAAAGATCGAAAGTATTAACTCAAAAATACTCATACCTTATTCTGACTATGAATACATATTTCAAAAATTGCTCCCTCAATCTCAGTGTGGTTGCACACCCAAGTTACACATCCAATATTGAGATATTAAACTTTTAATATCATTTGGACTCAAGAAATAGTCATAAATAGAATAAGGCATTCATCTCACAACTGAATTATGAGCAACAAATCAAATATAAGCCTATGAAATTTGCGTTGGGAATAAAAGTAATTTTGTTGGGCTTTCAAAAATTGGAGGCAACATGATTAATGTGGTAAAGCAAAATTCATTCTCCGCAATCATGATTTCCTCACATGCCCTACAATCACATGCGAGATGCAAATTTGGCAAAGGCAAACACATCCACATCCCTTGAGTAAATAATGTCCACTAATTTTACTTTTTTTACGATCATGAAAAATTGGAAAGTTTAACATATGATAAATTATTATATGAGGTTTTAAAGGGAAAAAAAAGGAAAAGAACCATATAAATAATCACAAACTTAATTAAAAAGGAAAAAAAATCATGAGATATGGAAATATGATAGCCAATCGTAATAGATAGCAAGGAAATGCAGACTAACAACATGAGATATTCAAAGGTATGTTAAAATGAAGATAACATACTTTAATCACCAAATCAAGAAACTAACAATGCTTTATAGTACTTATTGCACCTACGCAATTTCCAAATTAATTTAAATGAAATATCACACGTACCAAAGCCACGAGTTTCAGAATTGCCATTGTGGTATCCTTTGAACTCTGGATCACTTTCAGTACCCCAATTACTATACAATATGTGATTGTTAGATAACAGACGCTAGGATGAAGAAATAAATATTCCTTACAACGTCAGTTCAATTGTAGCCTTCTAAGAAAACTTGAAGCTTTTAACGTATCCTAAAAGACAAAAAATGCAAGAAAAACATCAAGACCATATCCATAGAAAAAATGGGTATATGAGGTTAGAGAAAGTTTACAATAATTAAGATTTAATACTGCCATCACAGTATATACATATTCCACATCTAGTATTCCAATTATCAAGACTAAATTTTCATTCACAAATAGGTACAAAAATCTATATCATACCTCTGCCAAAAACGTATAGCTGAACATTTGATCCTAAACTATCATCCAACAATTATTGTTAAGATATTGTTAAGATAATCCAGAATCCAAAACGTATTGGCTATTATCCCAAAAAGTATATACTGTGACAACAATATTGTTAAGATAATCCAGAATCCAGTTTCTTAAGCAAACTAAACCAACAAACAAACTATCATCAACATTCATAGCATTCATTGCAGGTTTATTATCAATAGAGTGCAGCGAGGCAGTTAGCTTTCAATGGAAGACCAAAACATTACAGGTTAAACCCCATATTAAAAACAATAGAACAATTCAATGCAAAGCCCCCACTTTTCTCTCCCTCTGAACCTTTTGAAGAATGTAACCCATATCCCGTGTCTTCATAAGCAAAAGCTCTCCCTCGCTAACCTAATGAATAACGAATGAAAAAATAAATTAATAAACAAAATGAGGTTGGAAAGAAGTGATTTAAACGGTGATTGAATGAATAGCCATTGGGAGAAAGGGGAGACTCGCGGTTAAGAACACCCTTTGTGAGCACGATTGGGAATGGTGTTTCAAAATGAGGATATGTTTGGTTTCGAAAAAACCTTGCTGAAACGTGACGCAGCGGCGGTAGGGCACAACGGTGACGGCGACGATGAAAAACTTGGTATCGGAAAACTTGTTGAAGGGCCAAACAGTGGTTTACAATGGCTTGAAAGAGAAGAAGATAGTGGCCCGTTTTCTGCAAAGAGGGCGAGAGAGAAAAAGAAGCACGAGAAGTGAAAAGGGTTTTCCCAAGAAGTGAAAAGGGTTTTCTTGACATTTTTACAGAAAATTATTAAGTTATGAACAAGAAAGAAAGATTGCAATGGTTGTCTTGACATTTCTACTTCAATTTACATAATTAAAAAGAGAAGGTTTAACTTAAAGCTTGGGACGTTAAGAAGTTCGCTTCAATAGAAAAGAATGAGAACAAATCGATGAGGAGTAGGTTCAGAAAATGCGAGAGCTCTTTCTATATTAATTTTTTCTTCCTATAACCGTAGGAGTTAGGTTTCGGTGGCAAAAAAAGAAAAATCAATACAATAAGAGAAAGTGAAATGTTGTGACATTCCGCGCATATCCCCGTTTTAACTTCTCTAAAATTGGAATTGAGTCAAATCACAGACAAGATTGAATCAAAATCACAGCAATTATTTTAAATCTGAAACTGTTTCCACGAATATTCTCTCGAGAAAATTTCAGCTATTTTTGTCAGTCTTTATAAGTAACTTCTACAAACACAAACCACACTCAAACCCAATCCATCACCGAATCTGGCAATTGATTATTAACTGATCCACAAATTTCTAGAAAACACAAATCAACGGTGGTTTTAGCAATAAAGAAACGAATTACTGACCCGTTCGATGACAAAGCCAAAGTGCGTCTAGTTGGCGGTAACCATCGGCAACCAATCTACACCAGCAGCGGGAGCGAACATTCCGGTGACGGCGACTCGCCGTGCCTCTCCTAACTAGTCAATGATTTCATCGAGGACAATGACGACTCGGATAATAACTCAGCAATGAACGAGTTTGACTCATAGCGATTCGACTCGGTCTCTGCGACATTAGAGGAGCAATAAAAGAATGTGAGTCAAAGACAGAGAGACGCAGAAATAGGAAGTGAAAGATGAAACAAAGAAAAACAAGAAAGGGGTTTTCCAACCCTAGATCATAATCTTTTTTATTAAACTTACGTTGAAGTACTGAATATCACTAAAGACAATACCTCGTCGAACAATCCGGTCTAGAATGAGAATGGGTAAGGAGTTTGCAAACACGAAACGAGAGGGAAAATGAAAAAATGTGAGGAGCGCGAAAATAGTAATTATTTAATTATTTATTGCAATCCCGTAAAAGGTTGAATGACCTGTGGATTAAAATCCTAACATGATTTGTAGTGACTTTTTAAGTCAACAAAGTACCAAATACCTATTAAAATTACAAATCTGTATATACTATAACTTAAAATTTTACCTCTATCTTGTGCTATTTACTTTACTAAAAATCTAGTAATCCAAAATAAATAAATACATATAATTAGAACGATGAATTATGTAAACACATTCTGTCAAAATAAAAATAGTATTAAAATTTCTAAATACTAAACTAAAATTGGAAATTCAAATTCAAATTTTAAATTAGAATTAAAACTAATCTTAACTAAAACTATACTACATTACTCACATATAATAAGAATAAACTAAACAAATAATTAAACTAAAAATTAGTTTGAGAACCCATTATTATAACACGAATATAATTCATAACAATATTACATTACCCACTAATTCATAACAATATAATATAAACATGAAAACAAATAAAATTATACATGTTTTGAGAATTTTATTTCTTTTATAATAAAAAATTAGCACCTTGTTTTTCCGCCCGAATTTGCTAACTCAATGTATTTGCAATATTTATTTCCAATAAACATGTCTACGATGAAAAAACAAATCGTGATAATGCATGCTTTGATATGTAGATAATGTTTTCTGCTCCTATTTTCTACTTAAAATGAATTAATTCTATACATTAAGATTTTAAGAAGCATTCTAAGATCTTGTTTAGAATTGTAAATGGGTCGAAAAATGAAAGTAATAGAATATTAAAAGTTAGAATCATGTTTAAAAAAATAAAGATATGCATAGAATAATATTAAAGCAAAGTATATATTAAAAAGTAATATATATTATAGGACAGTGTATTATAAATGGACTTTGTCTATTCTTTTAAATATTATTTCTACTTTTTAGAATCTAAAAAAAAAAATATTGTTTTAGAAATATTACATTAGCCCCTCCTATATATTAAATCTGAATTATTTTAAAATATATTATATGATATAAATCTTTAAAAACGACTGATGTATGAAAATTTGAAAATAAAAAAGTTAGCAAAACGTGTAATTTCATCAAATATAATACTGATACCAATTTTAGTGATATTTTTATTTTAAACACTAGAAGAAAATTCTTGATTAATAATTAATTTTAATGACAAAAAATAACTAGTCACGATAGTAACCTAACCAATAAATTATAAAGTGAAAATTATTAGTAACTAAAATAGTTTAAAAAAATTATAATTGGTCTCTAAATTAGTAACAAAAATAGTTTTTATCATGAATTGATCTTTAATTCGTCACTAACATTAGTTACCAAAGTTCTGGCTACCAAAAAATTTAATTTCTAAATTAGTCTCTAATTATGAAATTAACTTTTAAATTGGTTTCTAAACATATGTTTGGGTCATAAAATTGGTCTCTATTTGATAATTTTATGTAGCGAAAGTGCAAAAAATAAGATTAATTTATCTATTTAAATGGGATGATTTGATATATAAATCGTAAGTATACGAGTTTATATAACTTATCTATTTAGGTGGAATGATTTTATTGTTACTTATGCAGTGTCACCTTGTTTAATTATCCCCATGTGTTATTTTATAATTAAACAGTTAGTTATAATTGAACGGTTAGTTGGGTGACAATTTTATCACCACTTTCAGAACCGCAATGTCTCATTTTTTTACAACTCAACATCAATGAATTTCTAACCTCGCCCGCAATGTTTGTACTGATAAAAAAACACGCACATGACAATACCAGTTTTTTCAACATCCAAAACCTCCAAAACACTTCGCATTCCCCATTTTACGATGCAAAAGACCTTGTGAAGAAACTGAACAAATTTTCACACTTTATAGGTATGTGTTACAAAAGACAAAGGCAAGGATTGAACCAGAAAACTTGTTTCACAAACGAAACGAAAGCACTTGAAACTTGATCTCTTTAACTCAACACGGTTCCCAAGATGATAGGCAGAGCTTTGAGAGCGGTATCTTCTATGATAAGGTGTTCTAGAAAGAAACAATTCACAAATAGTTGAAGGTAGAGTTCCATGAACGCGGTTGGAGTCTAACCAATAGGGGTGAGTAATGGTCGGGTTGGGTTGGATTCGGGTCCAATAAGATCAATCCGACCCAATCCAAATTTATAATTTAGAATTCATATCCGACCGTTTTATTTTTCGGGTTTCACGGGTTCAGATTAATTTGGATCGGTCAAATGCGGACGGGTGACGGTTTACCCGAAAGAAGGGTAAAATACGTGACCAACAGAGAGAAAGGTGATTTCCGGCCATGGTTTCTTGAACTTCACCACCGTCCTGGCTTCTCTCCATAACTATATCACCGAACAGATGCCACTGCAACACCACCTACGTTAGGAATCCAAGTGTGAGTCTAAGTCTCACATTGACCAGAATTGAGAAAGTAGAGCACCATATAAGGATCAAGGCCCGTAAACCCATTGCCTTAAGGTTTTGGATTGAGAGTGGTGTCAGTGTCTTATGTGGTTGGGAATGCTTTCGCTGGAGGGGGAGTGTACCAATGTAGTTGAAGGGACTCATCCTTGAAGGGGAGAATGTTAGGAATCCAAGTGTGAGTCTCTGCCGTGATGCTCGATGGGATCTTTGTGAAATAAAAAGTGACGATGTAGGATGGAGATTAGGGTTCCGTGCGTTGCGGTGGAAAAGGTAAATAATGGTAGAGATGGTTCCGTTCGTTCTGGTGTAAGGATTGTGAAGAAGAAGTGTGCTAATTTTTTAATACAATATTAAGTGTTAGACAGCAGTAAATTAGGGTTTATAAAAATTTGCTTTTGTAGTTAATATTTGGGTTGGGTATCCACAAATATTTAATTAGATATCCGAACCCGACCGCTTATATCCATATTTATCCGTATAATGTTATCCCGTTCAACTGAATCAATTTTTAATAAACCGAATCTATAATTAGTTTCTCGGATTTCATGGGTTCGGTCGGTTTAACTATTTCTGCTCACCCCTACTAACCAAATATACTATAAGTTTTTGCATCATTCTTATTAAGTCAAGTATTCTTCCACTAAATTTATTGTAGAAGATGTTAATGAGTTGAAGTTGAGATTTGAATGAAAAATTTACTGAAATGTCACCAGAGAATGTGTTGTTAAGGAACTCTAGGAGATGGAGGGAGACAAACAAATGGTCGAAATTCTTTGGATGAAAAAATTGTCGACAAAATTAAGGAATTTATTGACGATTAATTGAAAAAAGAAAATTTATAGCAGCTAAAATTTAAAATATATTAAGTGATCATTATAAAATTATAAAAATAATATATGATGTAGGATGGAATGACAAAATAATAATCATATCATTTTCTTAACATAAATATTAAATACTAATGAGTCAATAAAAAGTTAAAATTTTAAATACTCAATAAAATAAAAAAAATTATTGAAAAATATATTTAAATTTATTATAAACTTATAATTTAATTGAGCATGAAATAAATAAATAAATATATATATATATATATATATATTAACATATGCAACAACTTAAAATTAATAATAATAATAATAATAATAGTACATGTCATAAAGAGAATGTAGTTGATGATGTGACTGTTGCTTACATCTCATATATTTTCCGATTCATATATAAAAATAAAAACTAAATCAATTATTAAAATTTGATGAGGAACACAATTGCATATTTATAAAAATGTTTAGTGTAGTCTAATTATCGAAACCTGAAATATAATATATATATATATATATATATATATAATTTATTTAAATAAAAGTCATTAGCAAAATGAACATATTATAATCTTTAACCATTTGAAAAGGATTCTCATATTTATATTTATATTTTATCTTTAGTTGATGGGGAAAACAATAACACAAACAATATACCAGATAATGCAGCGGATGTAATTTTCCCTAACTTGCAATAATCTATGAGGAGCAATAATCAAATAGCAGCAATAATAGATCATCAAAAGTACAAATAAAGGCACCAAGATTTTTAACGTGGAAAATCCTTCAAATCAAGGGTAAAAACCACGAGTCGTCCAGACCAAAGAAATAGCTTTACTATTATCAACAAGAGTACAAAAGAGTCTCAATCAATAGCACAAATTAGTGCCAACATCCAACCAAATAACAAAGCAACAAAGCTTTCAAATAGAGAAGAACAAGAGAGAAAAACCTCTAAAAATCACTGCTGCAGTGCGAAATTAATATCTCCCAACTTAGAGCTCGTAACAACGATCCAACCGGTCAGAATGAAGAGCAATGAGTCCCGAACCTGCTGTAAAAATTTCAGCCTGATCCAACGGTTAACGAATCCGCAGCGCCGATTCTACGGTGACAGCTATGTGAAAAACGTGAACAGAATTTTTCCTTCTACCTCTCCCTCTATGTGTTAGGGCTCTCAGTGTGTTCTGACTCTATTGTTCTGCCTCTCTATATATTTTATAGCCCCCTCTCCACTAGGTTAAGTGAGACATGAGCTTCTCAAATTTTGGGCCTTTTCTCCACATAGGAAGGGAGCCCAATACCCAACAAATCTCCCCCTCACAACCATGTGGAGATAACCGCCAAACCGGCGATCTCACAACAAACTTCAAACTTCCCTCTTGGCAATGCTTTAGTCATCATATCAACACCATTATCATATGTATGAACCTTTTCCAACTCCAACAACTTATCATCCAAAGCATCACGTATCCAATGATACCTCACATCAATATGTTTGGATCTAGAATGAAAAGTTGGATTTTTACCAAGATGGATAGCACTTTGGCTATCAACGAACAATGAATAGTTGTCTTGCCTAAAACCAAACTCCTGCAAGAATTTCTTCAACCATAACAACTCCTTGCATGCTTCAGTAATAGCAATGAACTCTGCCTCTGTAGTAGACAATGCTACACACCTCTATAGTCTTGATTACCAAGCCACAGCTCCCCCTGCAAACTTTATCAAATAGCCCGAAGTGGACTTTCTGGAATCAATGTCCCCAGTCATATTTGAGTCTGAGTAACCCATCAAAGTAGGTTTATCACCTCCAAAACAAAGCTTCATATTAACTGTACCATGAAGATACCTAAAAATCCATTTCACAGCATTTCAATGCTCTCTACCTGGGTTTGACAAAAATCGATTAAATGTACCAACAGTATGTGCAATATCTGGTCTTGTACACACCATCGCATACATCAAACTGCCCACCGCAGATGCATAATGAACTCTACTCATATTGGTCTTCTCAACTTCATTTGAAGGACTTTGTTTAACACTCAGTTTAAAATGAGTAGCAAGAGGAGTACTCACAGTTTTAGCATTTTCCATCTGGAATCTCTGCAACACCTTCCTAATGTATTGCTCTTATGATAGATAAATCTTATTTTCTCTCCTATCACGTGAGATATGTATGCCAAGAATCCTTTTAGCAGCTCCCAAGTCTTTCATGGCAAAAGACTCGCCAAGTGTCTTCTTTAACCTATCAATTTTGGAAATATCTTTCCCAACAATAAGCATGTCATCAACATATAATAACAAGATAATAAAGTCATCATTAGAAAAACTTTTAACAAAGACACAATGATCAGAAGTAGTCTTCTTGTAACCTTGCTCACAAATAAAAGACTCAAACTTTTTATACCACTGCCTTGGGGCCTGCTTCAAACCGTATAGACTTTTCCTTAGTCTACACACATAATCTTCCTTGTCTTTAACAAGAAAACCATCAGGTTGCTTCATGTATATCTCTTCCTCCAAATTACCATGAAGGAAAGTTGTCTTCACATCCATCTGCTCAACCTCCAAATCAAGAGTAGCAGCTAAACTTAGCACAGTTCTGATGGATGACATTTTCACCACAGGTGAGAAAATCTCATTGAAATCAACACCCTTTTTCTGTCTGAAACCTTTCACCACTAATCTGGCCTTGTACCTTGGAAGCGTAGAATTTGAATCTTGTTTCACCCTGAAAATCCACCTAGTTTCCAATGCCCTTTTGCCCTTAGGCAATTTCACCAAGTCGTAAGTGTGATTATCATGCAAAGATTTCATCTCATCTTGCATTGCATCCAGCCACTGTTTCTTCTCTTCACTATCCAAAGCCTCTTCAAAACACTCAGGTTCTCCACCGTCAGTCAAGGTTATGTACTCATCACAAGAATACCTTGTAGAAGGTTGTTTCTGTCTATTAGACCTCCTGAGTTGGACTTGAGGTGATTCAGGTATATCACCAAGATCATCATCATCATCATGTTCCTCTTGAGCATCATCAATTGGAACCTCTACTCCACTTCCAAACTGTTGATCATCAACATCACCATGTTGCTCATTGTCTTGAGCTTCCGTTTCAACATTCTCCAAATTGT
>Ga0214544_1000488_pt1 | contig 72601 bp, 22 predicted proteins | sample CNSS3metaG_FD_160074 | JGI IMG/M metagenome (GOLD analysis project Ga0214544, IMG submission 160074) | Root nodule microbial communities from cowpea collected in UCLA plant growth center, Los Angeles, California, USA - CNSS3 | ecosystem: Host-associated > Plants > Roots > Nodule | place: USA... | reverse complement strand
ATTATCTTAATTTTTTTATCCTTTATATTTTTATCATTTTATTTAAATATTTATTATCATCATTATAGTAGTACTTATTAATTATTATTATTATTCTATATATATATATATATATATATATTTTTTATGAGTGTCATTATTTCTAATAAAATAAAATATTTATAAATAATGTGATATTAATAAATTGTATATTATTGCATTATAAAATTTATGCATGTCACAAAATCACTTGCGGAAGTCGACTTCCAGTTTGTGGTTTGCATTTCACTCACATATCTATGTTTCAATCAACACAAAAAATGTTTATACTTATAGATGCATGGCAAACATGGCATCAACAATACAAAAAATGAAAAACTATAGAGGGATATGATTACCTGTTAATGTAAAAGAATAACGAAGGGAAGAGGGAGACCAGAGGAAAAAACAAAGAGGATGAATGTGACTTGAGGGGCGACCTTATAGAGTGAGACAGAGGATTAGGGAGATGAGGTGAGGAGGCGGCTAGGTTTAGGTTAAAAGAGAATGAAGAGTAATTTTCATTAAATGAGATAGTGAAAAGAGAGAAGTGATTGATTTAAAATTTTAAAATGATGAAAGGGTAATTTTAGATTTAAAAAAAAAAATTGGAGGTCCAGGAAGAAAAACCCCTATGACATCGCAGGAGAAGCTTCCCAAGATCCAATCTTTTAGCCCCGTCTTCATGTTTCCCAAGCCCATAATATTTTAGCCCGTTGAATTAACATTTGAAGAGAAATGACCTTAATGAACATAATAGTATGATATAAAATGTGGTGAATAGGATGTAGAAGTTTGGAGTGATGTAGCATGTGAGTGTGGAAAAGTAACGAATTTGACGAAATCATATGTGGGCGTAGAGTGATTGGGGGGTCTCAACTCATTATTAGTAAGGGAGAATGAGTCAATCGTAGTTTCTATTCGCACAAATTAAGGATGTTTGACACATCATTTGTTGTCGTGGTGAACCAAAAATTGGTATGAAAGGTATATAGGGCGCAGCTTTTCTTTACCACCTCATTCTTCTTCCTTCTACTTGTTGATTTCGATCCATGACTTTGCTGCAACTCATTGATTTCTTCTATGTCTTTTTCTCAAGTAAACTCACTCTTTTCAAACCCAATTATTTATTCCTTCTTACATCCAAACACGGCACAGTCAACCCTACTCTCTTCTTCTTTCCAACTTAATTAACTTCACAAATCCAGATTAATTTACTGCTTCACGTCCATTATCCTGCTTTTTTTTTATTTATTTAAATAAGTTAGTTTAGTTCCAATATATATATTTTTTTAACTATAATTTACTAAAAGTTTCGTGCTACTTCATCCATATGGAGCTGCTTTATTTTAGGAGTGGAAGTTAATCTCTGCCAGAAAAAGTTGTATTTTCATAATAAGCAGATTTGATTAAACGAGTTCTGCACAAAGTTTGTTTACAAAAGAGATATATTATTATTATTAGATAAAAAGAATATAAAGTAGAATCAAAACTACAAATTTGACTTGACCACTCTTGATTGGTAAGAGTATAACGAGTGTCACTTAATCAATGATCGAAGTTCAAATTATCATTATCTTTTTTATGTCAAATATATATATATTATACTGTCAAATCAATACTATATTTGTTGTCATATCTATTATGTTTTTCTTTAAGAAGGTAGGTGAAGATTAGAAATGGTAAGGGAATGATTTGGTACAAATAATGATTATCGATTATTTCTTCTTTAAAAATCTCAATCGAAAGTTGATTGGTTATAATTGAGACGTCTAAAAGATGGAGATTAACTGCTAATTAAGTTAAAAAAATGAAATGAATGATGATAATTAGTTTTCCATAATTCATCGATCATGATACATGAAAAGTATTTACCCATTTACTAAATATAAAAGTTTAAATTTAGAAGATAGCCTAATAAATCAGATCCAAGTAAACTAAATTGTTGCGCCAATTATCCATGAAACACTAGAAAATTGTAATTAAAAAGCTAAAATCTAAAAATGGTCAAAAGTTCAATACATAGGAATATGGTTGCAATTGTACGAGAGATTAAGATATTATTTTTAATAAAGAAAATTTAAGGTAACAAATTTGTGGTTTTATTTGTATATTAGTAATTTTATTTATTTTACATAACTCATCTTGAATTTTTACCGTCTTCTTATTTAAGTGAGTCTCTTTGAATATCTATCTTAATAGTGGCTGTTATGACATATGGTTTTAAAGAGTAAATTGCGATAAAGGTCTTGGCTGTTTCCCCATTTAAACTTATTATGACAATTGTTTCACTTCCTTTTAGAACAATTTAGTGCAGTCTTATGTTTTTAGGAATACTTTATGTCTTTAATTTATGTTTTATGTTTCTTACTTCAGTTTATATTTTTTTGCCATGGAAATGTGAGAGGCCTTATTTAGCTTTTTTAAGAGTAGATTCTTTTTATCGCATACCACCGGCATTACTACCATTGTCAACAACACCACCAAGGACACTTGGATAGTTATGTTGCATGAGAGGATATGTAATTTTACTCTTGTAAAAGTTGTATTTTGAACACTACAAGAAAATACCATAATGGTAGTGAAATTTCATCATCGAAAATAGACAAATTATACCAATAAATTTTAGGATTTTGATTACCAGAAAAAATATCCATTGCAATGGATTTGTTGATATAATACGTCGGTAATCGATCTGTTTATAAAATTCGTTGGTAATTCAAAGTTTTTATTATCGATAAAAATTTCTGTCAATAAAATGAATGTCAAAGTTTCTGCTTTACCTTTGACCATGTCGCAATAAAATATGTTGGTAATTTGTGGATAATGATTTTTTTAAATCTACTAGTAATTTTACTTTTGAAAGTTTGTCAATAAGTTCAATAGTAATTGAGTTTTTTAAAATCTATTGGTAAATGCATCAACAATTATATATTTTTTAAAATCGTTAGTAATTCTATTAGTAAATCTCCGTCAATAAAATGAATACCAATTTTTCTGTCAAATCTGATGAAATATTTGTTTTAAATTAAATAGAGTTGGGTGAGAAAATTAACAAGAAGAGAAGAAAAAGAAAAGGAGAAGTGAGTGGAGGAGGAGGAGGAGGAAGAAGAAGAAGAAGAGATGATGATGACATGGCAGCAACACCAATATGTAAGACTCAATTCATTAGGGATGTTACACAATAGCAATAACAACTAAGGTGGCGACAATAACGACAATGGAAGCAATAGAGAAGGAGGAAGAAGAAGAAGGGAGAAGAAAGAGGATGAAGATGAAGAAGAAGAAGAGGAAGAAGAAAAAAAAAGTAAGACCAAATCATGATATTTATTAACATATTTTACCAAAAGAAGAAAAATTGTTGATAGTTAACAACGGATAATTTCTGACGAATTTATATTCATTGGTAATTATTAACAAATAATTACGAGTAAATTTATTGTCGACAATAATTACTGATAGATTTTTCTATATGACAGTAACATTTATCAACGATCATTTTACTCACTGACTTTTGGATGTCAGTAAGTCATTGATAATTTCATTTTATTGGGATATTTATACAATTATCGATAAATTGTCTATCAATAAATTTGATTTTTTTTTCTATAGTGAAAGGTTTCAAATTTTGTCTTGCAAAACTTGCTTAAGAGAGTTTGTAACTTTTGTTGGAAAAATTACATATTGAATATTAATATTTTTGTTAAATATTAGTGAAAATAGCACTTAAATGTTGCACAAAGTGGATTTTATTGTACATTTTATGTATGATTTTATTTATTTATAAACGTGTTTATACGAAAAGAAGATTATTTTCTATTACATGTTTTTCAATACACGTGCTCCATTCTCAAATATGCTAAGTCATGTGGTCCAATAACATCTATTCAAATTTGCTGACCTAAAGTTGTTGGAAGATATATTTGTTGGATCAAACATCCATATATTAACCGTATATGTGATCAAATATTGATAGTTTGATTATGTTATGATATTCCTTACTACCACAAATTTACATATTATTAGGTATATATGATAAGGTATCATATTATTATTATTATAATTCTGCTAATTATCAAATATACGATAAATTACTACTTTATTAATATTATTTGATATGACATTGACATTACTCGTTTTATCATGAGTCATAGAGTCCAAAAATCGTATAAATACACATAGTATTTCACATAAAATACATATTCTCACACCCACTCTCTTTTATTCAAAAGATCCAAACTCTTTTATTGACTTGAATGTTAGAAAGTATCTTGCAAGTGAATCTTTCCCTCTGTTCCAATCCTCAAAAACATACACTAAGATCCCTCAACCTACTTAGAGCTTGCTACTTGTTCAAAGGTCTACATTTTGAATCCCGATAAAAACACTGTTTTTTTTTTTAACAAAGAGATATTAACTTAAAAAAATAAGACATTAAAATGAAAAAAAAATCATATTCAATAATTTCGACACAAAATTTGTATAAAAAAACCAGAAAAAACAAGAACTTGGAGAGTAGTATGATAATTGTTGTCATTATAAAATTAAGTTATCAAAAGAGGACAAAAATATCATAACTGAATAAGAAATATGGAGTAAATATGAAAAGAGAACGTTGCTATCAGAAAAGAAAAATGTGCAAAATAAATGTGACTTGTTCAAAGTGTATTTAGAAATATTTTTAAAATGAAAACAAAACCACTTTCTAGATTTATTATAACTAAAACTAATTCAGAAGTCTTAGTTTAATTATATTTTTGTGAGCATTAGTTTTTAAATCACTTTCTTTCTAATTAATTTTAAAAGTTGTAGTTAGATCTAATTGTTTTACTAATAAAACTATGGGTTAAATATGTTTTTGTCCCTCAAGTTTCAGCGAAATTTGAAATTAGTCCCTCATCAAAATTTTTAATCAATTTAGTTCTTTTAACCATATTTTGTTAAGTTTATCTGACGTTTCAAGCGCATTTCATGATAGTATTTAAATTATTTAAACTGTTTGACACATTTTTGCTTCAATGTTAACTTAAATACTATCATAAAATGTGCTTGAAACGTCATATAAACTTAACAAAATTTGGTTAAAATGACTAAATTCACGTATTTTGAAAGATGAAGGACTAAATTAATATAAAGTTTTGATGATAGACTAATTCCAAAATTCACTTAAACTTGAGGGACCAAAAATATATTTAACCCTAAAACTATTAACAATTAAATTAATTACATTGAAAATTCCTTGAATATAAATTTAGAAATTTCATGTAAAAGTTATTAAAAAAATTAAAAAGAAAAGTCGATATACTCTAGATCATACTTTCTACATCTATTTATGCTACCGACTTTAAAAAATATTTTCTTGATCCATCCTATGAAAGTCAATATAGAACATTCATGGTAATAGTACAAAGATAGAAGACTCTTATGTCCTCTATCGTATTTCCGATAACCAATCCTAGAAAAGAGTTTTTATGCTAACGTTTTTGTCATTACCTTAATATTTAAATGAATTAAAATTTTGAAAGATTTCAACATTCACATACTACCCCGAAGCCAAGGCATGGTTCATAACTTAGTGTGACGTTTTTGAATTAACGTGAGCATACAAGGTTTTTCATTACTCATTACTCAACAAAACTTATTTTCTTAACTAAGTCTAAAATTAAGTCAAAATTCACGTACGCGGGTTAGACGCGTAAACAATCTTCTTCCAAAAGTCTCCTTCCAGAAGAGCTCACAAAAATAATACTTTTAATTTCTTTCAATCCTTTAAAAAATATCTTAAAAAATGACATTGGTTTATTTCGTCAATGCATTTTATTAATTAATTCAATATAAAAAATAACAGATTTATAATCAAACATGTTGTCAGTTTAATATTTAATTTATTTTTATACACTTTTATTAAATCTAAGAAAATGAGTCACAAATTTGTTTCCTTTAAACATTGAATTTGGTTGGATAATACTTGAATATTTTTTAGTTTTGAACAGTATTTGAAGGAAGGTTCAAGGTTCCTTCGTGGTGAATAATCTATACGACAAAAATATAATGCTTACATATTTATCATGACTTGGTAGGGTTGGTAATACTTGGTCTATATTTGACTCTCTGTCAAAACCTTGGGGGAGAAAAATAATATTAAAACAAACCACACTTTTCTATGTAGCAAACCATATATTATATATTAATTTTATATGCTAAGGTTGAGACAGCAAAATCAACCTTATTCTGAGGACATTATTTCCCTGAAATTATGTTCATCAACATTTATCCATCTAGCTTGGATTTATCCTCATGCATGCCATTATTCAACCCTATAAATATAAACAGTTGCGGGTCACTCTTGTTAGGAAGAATATATAATAAGATAACCAAAGTTATATAACTTCTTGACATATATGAAAATGACCATAACTTCGGGTCTCAAAAAATAATTACCATAATTGTCACTATATTGCAATTTTGGTCAAATTCCTTTGATGCAAGTATTGTAATGTCATTTAGTTCAAGTACAAAGAAGTTTTTTTTTTTTTCTTTTTCTTCGAGACAAAGTTTTTGTGTTTACTTTTCCTTTTACAAAGACAAGTTGAGCCAGATATAGTTGGAGTAAAGTTTTAAAATAATCAAGAAAAGATGGAAAAAGTAGTTTCTTTTCCTTTTTTTCGTCGAATACTAACGGAAGTATCTCTAAAGGTATTTTTTTAACACGTCAAAAAAATATTATAAAAATAATAGAAAAAGTATAATAATCATGGGGAAACTAGACTAGTACTCATCAAACCAAATCATAAAAGAAAAAAGGAAAAAGGTTGCTTCAATTATCAAAATTTATAACTAATTAATAAAACTAGATAAGTTATTCCATAAAATACAAGTTTATCTATGAGCAAAGAATAAACTCTAAATACTTGAACTATCTAGAAAGTAAATTCTAAAAAAGAACCTAAAAATCACTAAAATGTTTTAGGAACCAAATGAAAATCACGCTTCAAAAGGATGAGTTTGTTCAAAGACTGGCATAATTACTAAGAGTTCTCAAAAGTAAGAATATTCTCATTGAGTTTGTAAGATTAAACACCACAAAGAAAATTCTATTACTTTCATAGAAAAAATCATCAATAAAATCCATTTCTTGAATTTTCATGTGGAGCCTTATTTGTGTTGCATTTTACCCAATTAGTCAAGGGAACATATCAAAACATCTTCATCAAACTTGGGAGAAGAAGGAGGGTGGGTAAGCATAAAAAAAAAAAAAATCATGATGCAAAATTTCGAGATAGAGAAGATTGTGAAACCTTATGAAAGGAAAGATTAGCTCTTGAAAGGAGGGTTGAATTTTGAAATCATTGACATAAAGATTATTTGTGTTATTATCATTTTCTTCTTAAATCGGCAAAAGACACATAAATTAATGAGAATAACAAATTACAATGACTATTTTGAAAATAAGTATGTACTTGTAATGAGAAAGAGAGAAGAGAGGCTATTTTGTTTCAAACATTTCATACAAGACAAACTTATTATCTAATAAGAAGTCTTTCAATACACTTAGCTCTATGTAAATATCTTTTCACTACTAAAAATTCTTATATTACATGAAAATTTTCTTGTAAATATGTTAAAAAATTTTGCAAGAAAGAATTTTTTCCTGCTATTTTTTCTAAAAATTTTATTTAGCAAGTAATTCCTTCATGGATAATTATTTTCTACAAAATTATAAAATTCACAAATATTTTTTGCAAAATTTGTTATGAAAAGTGTTTTATACAAAATATTTTACAAAAATATTGGTAGTAATCTCTTGCAATTTTTTTTTCATAACAAAATTTACAAGCATTTCCTAAAAAAAAAAATTCAAAACAAAATTTGCAGAAAATATGAGTTTTTTTAGTAATATTTTTGTGTATATATTCATATTTCCAAGAGTTATCCTTTATTAGGATGTTAAACTTAAACCTAGAATGATATCATATACCTTGTATTCTTATTTGAGACGTTTAAATTTCTAGTTTATATTTTAACCTTTGTTAAAAATTCATTCTAATAAAACTCTTTTAATGTGTAAGCTAGAATTACTTGTTTATCACAAAGAATACACTAATGATTTTAAGAATTTGGAAAATTTGTACAAGAATACTAATATAGGAAATCATAAATAGTTATTGAAAAAATACCATTTTGCACTTTGTTAGTATAATTAACTTGAGAAATCATTAAGAAGTGAGCATAAATGGAGAAGAAATGTAAAAAATGTGTTTGTATTTATTTTCTCTTCATGTGTGTTTGATTTAGTATCTTTAACTTACATCATTGAAATTTTATTTTTAACATTTTCAAATAACTTTTTAAATAAATCATCTTGTAAATCTTCCATTCTTTTAAAACTACAAACGATAAAACATCTTTTTCAAAGGCTTCTTAAAAAGTTCAATATTATTCTATATAAAAAAAAATAACTTGAATGATTTTTAAGTTAAAAAAATATTAATCTAAATATTATAAAATTTAGGGTACTTTAAACTTGTCCTCTTGCATACAATTAGTTGATCCCAATTATTTTAAAGTGTCTCCCAAACATTGAAAATGTTGGTCGATGTGTCCCTTGATGCAACAACAGCTGGATTTGTCTTTCAATCTTTTTGTTTATTCTTTTAGACGTGTGAAATTGAAGTGCATAAACATAATAGTTAAAAAATTGTGAAGATTTGATTTTGAATATATGGAAAATGCAAAGTGTTTTTAAAATATGTGTTGGGGAAATTTCCCTTGAATTTCTTGAATAAGCGTGTGGTGTACTTTGTTGGTTTGTTTAATAGTAAAGGGTTAATGTTGCAGCCTGAGTCACGGTGGATATTCAATAATTCTCGTCCTTTTCCTTCATTTTCCTTTCCATAAATGAAGGGAAAACAAAGTAATCTAGAATCCAAATTTGTCCCTTTCTTTGTTGGTGGTGAGAACCAAGGTATTTCTACATTGACTTACAACAACATTACAATAACATCATATAACTTTTCCATAATACTCTAATACAACCTCAACCTGTTCCAGAAAAAAAGAGTCTTCATCAATAAATGCAAATGGAACATATTATCAAACAGACACTCATCAAATCGTGTCACACGCCCCCTTCTTTTTATTTTCCTTTTACTAATAAAAAAAAGTTAACTTTTAAATTGTCAGAAATTTAATGTAAATCAGATATAAGATGTAAATATTATTTTATAAGTTGATTTAGGTTTAGATAAATTTAAAATTTATTTTTTTAATAATATAGTTTATCTTAACAAAATTTATTATTTATTGAATCTATTGTTTCATATGTTATCGGATCACCTTTAATATTTAGTCTCATACAAATATAAAAAGTGTCATTATATATAAATAAGTACAAATCTCTTATCTTATTAGTTAATTTTGTAAGATTAACGTAAATAATGAAAAATAAAAAATATTTTTTTAATTTATTTTGAAAACATATATTTTCTTCGACCAAAGAAAATATTAATTGGAATAAGAGCATCTAGATCTAGAGTTAATCATAAGATAAAAATATGTGTTTCATATTCCATTTGAATATCTTGATATGACATAACATAAATCACAAGAATAAATCTTCTTTTTCTTATTTTGAAAATATATATTTTCTTTAACAAAGAAAATATTAATTGGAATAAGAGCGTCTAGAATGAATCATAAGATTAAGATAAGAGTTCCATAATATATTCCCATTTGAATATCTTGATATGACAAGTTTTGTCTTAAGAATAAAAAGTCATTCTTCTATCACAAAATTATATGTTTTTGCAAACAACTAAATAAAATGTTCATAAGCTTATGAGTTTTATAAGACTCTTGCATAATAATAAAAATTGCAAATAAATTTTAAAAGTGATATAATACAGCAAAATTAACAAAAGTAAATTAAGATACTTTTTACTAAAAATAAATTGTCTTAAAAAATTTCGTACCACAATGGAATCTACACAAACTAAATTAAAACCTTGTAAAATTAAACTTAGAGATAATCTTACATCAAAGACTAATCACATTAATCACATTGTATTGATTTGAAAAGTGTTCACACTGAGTGAAATATAGTGTTTCTTTTTATATATATTTAAAGTAATCTTTCTAAACTTTTAAAACAGAAAAATAAAAAAAGTAACCTTTTGAATATATATATATATATATATATATATATATATATATATAATTTCCTAATTTGTATATAACTTAATTATTAAAAATTATTTTATATATTTTTTAGAAATGTTTATGAAAAAAAAAGTGTAAATAAATACTAAAATACTAAATACAGCTCATGATACCCACTTTTTAAATTAGATAGGACCCATATACGCTCTCATTGGACATTTGTTCACAAATGTTGAAATCTTTATCAAAATTAATGAACAAAACAATTAAAAAGCAATAGATGAGAAGAAAAGACAAACTTACAACTTGTAACTGCAAAAGTGATAATAAATGAATAACAATTGACGGAAAGAAAATAAAAAACTAAAAAAAGAGTTACAAAAATCTCACAACGCTATTTAATGGTTTTATTGTTAAGAATGTGATTGATTAGAGTGATCATTTAAGAAAAAAGTAACCGTCTCTATAATTAACTAGGGTAAACACAGGCGTGATAACAGACGCTATGGCGTTTGTGTGAACGCATTTTTTTTTAAATTATATTTATAATTGATGATATTGTAATGTTATAATGAACATAATAAAAGTATATTTATAAAAATTAAAGTAAAATGTATGGAGAAAATATGAGAAAAATAACTGTTGATGAATAGTAGGAGAAAAAAGAAGGAAATAAGTAAATAGTTTTATAAAAACTTGTAAAATTAACGTTAATTTTTAAAAATTTAATAAATAATTAAATTGTAAAGGGTAAAGTTGGAATTATGAAATGTGGACACAAAAGAAGGAATCATTTTTATATATAGTTATAGATAACAAGAAATCAATCATTAATATTTAAAAATATATATATATATATATATATATATATATATATTGATTATGATTGAATTTTTTTTTACAACAACTAATAGAAGTATCGATCTTTATTACTAAAATTTTTTATATTAGATGAGAATTTTTTTTATAAACTTTTTAAAAAAACTTGCAAGAAAAGACTTTTTTCTGCTATTTTTTCTAAGAATCTTGATTGGCAGGTAACTTTTTTGTGGGTAATTATTTTTTACAAAATTATAAAATTCACAGATATTTCCTAAAAAATTTGTTGTGAAAAGTGTTTTAAACAAAATATTTTGCAAAAAAATTGGTAACAATTTCCTACAATTTTTTTTATAACAAAATTTATAAGTATTTCCTAAAAAAATATTTAAAACAAAAATAGTATGAAATATGATTTTTTTTAGTAGATTGTCTTGTTAATTTTGTATGTCCACATTCTTTGGTAATAAAAAATAGATAACACAATTACAAAAATAATTATCATATTAAGAATATTATTATAGAAAAAAGTTGTGCAAAAATGTATCTATTAAAAAATGACAAGAATGTATCGTTTTTATTAATTGCTATCAATATTAATATATACAAAATACTTATTAATCTTATGTAAAGAAAAACTTATTTGGTCGACTTTAATAAGAAGTTTCTCTTAAATTATATCTTTTTATTTACAATTTTAATATCTTATTTTAGAAAATTGGTTTGTATATCACTCAATCAACCATTTAATCATTAGGTTGTATGATAATTAAAACTACTTTACTTTTAAGTCTTTGGAAATGAGTGTTCATCACTTTAGGATAATTGATATACCTTAATTTAGTCCAATAAAGGACTCCTTAATTAGTTAGCAAGTCCCTTATCATAATTGTCTTAACCCTAGGGTTTAGTCTTCCATATCCAATTCAACCATGTCTTGGAGCCTCTATTATGGATAAAATAATAAAAAAAATCTTTTTTTTCATATTTTTTTCTTCTCTCAAATAAGATTATTAATGGAAAGTTTCACATAAAGATAATTATTACATAAAATAAAATACTCACAAATTTATTTATTATCTTGAAATTTTAAATTAAAGAAATATTAGTCTTTTTTATATAGATTTCTTCATACATATACCTTAATATATCTTATTGAAAAGAAAGCAACAAGAAGTCTATCTCTTTTCTCCACCCTTAATGAGGTCATTTTCATATTTTGTGTAGAAAAGTATATTTCCTTTCTCGATCCTTTACTTGATGTCATTTTTATATTTTATAATTTAACAAAGGGAATTAATTAAATATTTTAGATGGAAAAAAAAAAACAAGGTATTAGAAAAATAGACTTAGCAAGGACAGTGCAGAAATTTCGTCCATAAACGCTGCAGACTACACCCACTATATAGTTAAGCCTCAAAAGTTTGGTGAAGAGATTAAAGTCTCTGGAAAAACCACTTATATATATATATATATGGAAGAAAAATCTGTTATCACCATCTCTCAGTAGTAGTAACCAACCATCATAAAAGGGTTAGAAAAATGGAAGAAAAATCTTCGTTAAAAAATTTGCTGAAAGAAGAAGAAAGACCAGGGAACGGAACCGATCACAACACTGTAAGTTTTCTTACTCTTTAATTTCTATCAGTTTAGTAAACTCATCTGGTTCTGATCAGATTCTTTCAAAACCTTAAAATATTGCAGAAAAATATGATCCATGAGACCATTCTTGAGGTTGACCTTGGTCTCTCGAGATCTCCTTGTTGCTTAATTCCATTTTTTACATCATACAATTTTTAGCAGAGTTTTTCACACGATAACATGATTTTGAGCTATTAACTGATTTTGGATCACTGCTTATGAAAAAATAAATAAAAAATTATGCAGATGGGATCCAGTGTTCTCTCCTTGAGCCTGAATAACTCTGGACAGCCCTTGAACCAAGTGAGTGATATTAATTTCTGGGGTACCCTATAAATTTTGATAGTCCCTTAGTGAACATGCATGATTAATTAACATGTATTTTAATTTTGTGGTGTTTGTGGTTTAGATGGGCATGCTGAGAATCAAACTTGAAGAAGCTAAGAAAGAGAATGAAATCTTGAAGGCGATGCTAACTCAGGTTAATGAACACTGCACTGTTCTTCAGAATCGAATACTTTTTGAGATGCAGCAACATCAACTCTCTTCATCAAATAAAAACAATAATCATCAGTCGCAGGTAATAATAATAATAATAATAAGTTTGACCTTCGTTTTGTAATTACTTTTGATTCAAAATTTTAGAATAATTTCCTGAAAATTAAGCAATTAATGTAGCTAGTTTTACTTGGTCAACAACTCAGCATGTATATTCAGTGCCAGCAATAATATCAGGCCCAGAAGGTCTCTATCTTCTAGCTATATACCGGGAATTGAAGACAAACAGATAAACAACAACTATATATGACCAAAACAAAAGAAAAAAACATTATTTTTTGTTGTTCTTGTAACTTTCGTGACGTATATACATTTGACAGAAAAATATATATAAGTAGAAAGAGTAAGATGATTGAGGGAAAAACTGTAATAAATTAGGAATTTTCACAGGAAATATTAAATAATTTTAAGATTTTGAATTGGAGACTCGGAGATATGCTATTTCGTTGAGATCATTAAATGTTGTCAAAATTATGACATATATGCAATTGCAATGTAATTAATTAGAAATAAAATTTATAAATCTTGACATTGTAATTGAGTTGTAGTTTCTGACTTTTATTTTATCAATAATAAATGTTGATGAGTGCTAATGATTTTTGTATTATAATTATGTTTTATGATTATGATAAGAAGATAACTAAAGAAGTTATATGAATTTTGAAGGGAAAAATACAAGGTTTGGAGAAACCAGTGCTACACACTCGGCAGTTTTTGAATATTGGTGATTGTTCTTCAGTTTCAGAGGGTTACACAGAAAACGTTGAAAAGAAAATATTCGGTGAAGGTGAAATGAACACAAAAATAGCATTGCATGAAGCAAAATGCATAGAAGATCAAGCATCTGAGGTTACTTGCAGAAGAGCTAAAGTATCCATAAGAGCACGATCAGATTTTTCTTTGGTAAGAATTTGTATCTCATTTCGTAACTATTGTGTTATTATATGGCTTTTCTGTAGTAGGACTTGGAAATTTTATATTACAAAAAATTATTCCACACGGAACAACATCATCCTTAAACTTTGATTCTCCTTAATTTTTTAAAGTCATATAATATTTTTTTGATAAAAACTAGATATGAAATCGAAGGGGTGCAAAACATTTTTTTTTCTTTCTAGGTTATAATATATGTTACTTTTACACATAATAATTGACTGATTATAGCAAGAAAATAGAATAAGATTTGTCTGATAATCATATATACCTGGCCGGCTGACACCTGTGTAAATCTACCAATAGGTCATTGTATTATTTTTTAATTAATTGAAAGAAAAAATTACTTATTTTCCTTTATATCAGTGTGTTTAAACCTCCCTTTTCAATTAAAAAGATAAACCCTTCTTAATAAGATTGATTTTTTGTATTAAACTTCCTTTTTTCAACTCAAAACATACATTTCTTAATTCTTCTCACTGTAAATGCAAATTAAAAAAAAAAATACTCTACTCTGACTGCAATTTAAATTTTACATTAGATAGCAGTCATTTTTTAGTTAATTATAATTTCATCTTCAACAAACTTATAATATTAATTAAATTTTATTAATAAGTAGTTGTCTTAACAAACAAAAATCTTAATGTGTGTGTATTTATATATGCATGCTTGCAGTGATTACAAATTGTGTCATAGACAGTGAAATATTTCTACATTCTCTTCAAATCTCTCCTTAAATGTGAAAAAAATAAAATAACGTGTGTTTTTGTATTATAAAAAGCATATCACATGTGCGAAGGGAGAAAACAAAAGGGTGTAAATTAGGTATAACAAAAAGACGCGTGAAATTATCATGCCTCTGAAAACTTAGTTAAAAAAATATTAATTGGACGGTGTGTAGAGATAGACATTTGTCAAAAAGAAGTAACCCTAATACACTTTTGTACTTAGAATTAATGTCTGACTTGGAAATCATCAAAGGAGAAAAAAAATTATTAACTAGACTTTTTTTACTAAATTTGTTATTTTATATTGATAATTTTTTAATTTAAGTATAAATTATATTCGTAAAATTGGTTTATAAAATAAAATTTATATGTATTCGTAAGTTAATTTTGACTAATTACAAATTTGAGTATAACTAAGTTAGAAAATAATTTAATTTTTGTTTGTAATGTGAATTAAACTAAATTTATTTCACTAATATGTAAGTTAAATAATTAATATGTGAGGTTAAACAAGTTCCAACATAATTGAAGAAATTTACAATTTTTTGTTATTTTTATTTATTATTTATCACTTTTTAATGATATAAGTAGACATTTTAATTTCTTTTAATATTAGAATATTATTCAATAATGTTTCAATAATTTAAATATTTGATTTACTTGTATGCAAAAAGTTTTTGTATATATATATATATATATATGATATTTTGATTTTCTTATGCTATCTATCACCTCATATTTGTCTAATTATAAGTATGTGATTTTGAATTAAGGGATATATGAGGTATCAACAATATATGAGTTACGAGTTTATGTGAGATATATTCTAAATAGAGATTAATTAGCAATAAGCTATTTCTTATTCATTTAAATGTTTTATGTAATCTATACCTTGAACAGTACTACTGTATCTAGAAGTTTAACTTCGTGAGTAATATATAATATTGTGTTGCAACTTTGTATATGAGTTAAAACTTCTCAAATATCCTGCTTTATTTATTTAACGTTAAAAAGAATTGTCTAATTATAAGTAATTATATTACAAGTGAATATTTTGATTCTAGATGAGTCAAATAATTATATTTTTGATTGCATTATAATTAACAAGTTTGAAAAATAAATTATGGTTAAGTAAACTAACTTATCTTACCTATTAATATTGGTGATTCAAATTAAATTCTAAAATTTGTTACATTTTAAAAAGTGAGTTAGGATGGTTCAATTTTATCTGAACCCATTATGAAGTGTGAGTTAGGTTGGATAATTGTAATCACTTTAATGTATATTTGAGTAGAATTAATGGTGTTGTTATGCATTCAGATGGGAGATGGGTGTCAATGGAGAAAGTATGGACAAAAGACCGCCAAAGGCAATCCTTGTCCCAGAGCCTACTACCGTTGTAGCATGGGCACTGCATGTCCAGTTCGTAAACAGGTTTCTTTCCTTAAATCTTCAAAAACCTTAATTTTTCACAAAAATCCATGTTCAAGGAAAACCGACCAAAATTTTAAGAAAATCTACCTCACATTTACCAGTTTATCTATTTAAAAAAGACCGGTTCAGAACATTATTCGTTGAAAGTCTATGTCGACTAGAGATAAGGTCAATTCACAATATATAACTGAGGTGCAAATTTTACTTTACAAATCGGTTTTATGATTTTGAGTTAGACTTAAAACTATCTCATAATATGATATCAGAACCAGGTTAGAGTCTATCCTAATGAACTTTTTTGGACATTCTATTCCACCGATATCTGATCGTTAATAAACTATTCACTAATTTCTTGTTCCATACACCAAATAAATATACCTCACTTCTAACATTATTACATTTGAAACAGGTGCAGAGATGTTTCAAGGACGAGACTGTTCTGATCACTACCTACGAAGGGAGCCACAACCACCCACTCCCAGTAGCAGCCAGATCTTTCGCAAGCTCAACATCAGCAGCATTGAACATGTTCCTTTCTGGTTCACTCACAAGTTCAGGTGGCAGCACCACTCTACCAAACTCACCCCTCTTCTCTTCATCACTGTCTTCTATTTCCCCAACTGCAGTAGCCACCTTCTCCCACAGTGCAACATGTCCCACAGTAACACTGGATCTGACTCACCCCAACAACAACACCAATAACTATCTCCACTTCCAAAGGGCCACCACCACCACCACTTCACACCCTTTGTTCCCTCTCCCACTGCATGGCCACCCTCATGAAGGGTTGCCCTTATTGTGTTCCAAAGTCCCAACCTTTCTGGACAAAAACCTTGCATTGGTGGATGTTGTTAGTGAGGCCATAACCAAAGACCCTTCTCTGAAGGCAGCACTTTTTTCAGCCATTTCCTCACTCACTGCAGATCCTCAGAAGAACAGCAATAACCTCAGCCAACACAGTAAAAGTAGCAGTGGTTATGACCCTTGTTCTAAGATGCCTGCAATACCACCTCACCAGCCTTACACTACTGAGTTGATATAGAGTTATATCTAAGAATATATAGTTGTCAAAATAATAAAACAAATACCAAATGTGGCTTCTTTTTCAGCAGAAAGAGGTGAGCATGATATGTGTGTTTGTGAGAGAGAGAGAGAGAGAGAGAGAGAAGAGAGGTAAGTTTTATGAGAAATCTAGGTCACAGCCATCTCAACATTGGCTTTCCTTAGTCTTTATACTTTGTAAAATAAATTAATGAACATATTGAAGTTTTGGCTTTTGGTCTTGTAATTAATATATATCCGCCTAGTGTTATGTGTATATATTAAGAAATAGTAAACCTAAAGGTTGTAATTTCATACATAAATTGTATGGATAATAAGTATTTTATGTTTTACTTAGAGAGGGCAAGCGAAGCGAAGAAAAAAGAGATAGGAATATGTTATTAACATAGATAGATATGAAAAATGAAGTGGAAGAATTTCTCTTCATTTGTTTAATTGATTAAATGTAAAAGATTCAAAAAATAAACAAAAAAATAGTTGAGTTAAATATTGATATTTTTGTATCATATATTTAAGGTATGCAATTGTTACATAATATAATTCAAATAAAAAAAGAAGTAGTTGAATCAAAAATTGGTATTTTTATATCATATATTTAAGGTATGCAATTGTTACATAATAATTAGCTAATGAAAAATAATGTTTTTTACTAATTTCTAAATTACACAAGCCACTTAATCTATTTCCCAGACCCATATTAAATTTATCTTATATTTCTCAAATGTTAAGTTAGGAGAGTTGAACCTCACTCTATATCCTTTTCTAGCATTTCATTTTATCATTAAATCACATCATTTCGTAAACATATAATAAATCATTTAATAATAAACGTGATGTGTTGAATGTAATTGACAAGTGTAAATAATAATTATATGATTTTAGTTAAAGGAAGTATATCAAGAAAATCACAAAAAGAATAATCTCTAACCAAGGTTGGATTTTATATGTTCCTATCATTTTCCTTTTGGATTTTATATGGGGTGATCGGTGAAGTGAATTTTCTATTCTTTATCTCTCTTTCCAAGGAAAGAAGGATTTGTTTAAACGAAAGGAAAATGTTTTTTTTAATACCATTCATGACAATTTACTAATATTTTTATCATTACCAAAATAAAGTTTTGTATTTATAAAGACAATTAGAGATTGAATGTTAAAATAGTAAATGTAAAGACTGTGTAAAAAATTTATTGAGTGTCAAATAAATTAATTTCTTCATAAAGACTTATAAAATTGAAAAATAAAAACAAATTTTAAATAATTTTTTATAAATTATAAACTAATTTATAAAAGTTGTAGTAGAATTTCTCTCAATTTTTTTTACTTGTGTACAAACTAATTTTCTCTTATTAAAAAAAAATTACTCATTTCATATTTATCGGGCTTGATTCGATCATATAGGTATGTTATAAGAAAAACACTTCAGGATTTATTCAGAGAAGAATCATTGATCAGTAACATTTTCACAAATTTAAGGTCGACGTATATATTTTTCCTGATAAGTTGATTCTAGTGGCAGATGGAAAGTTCGTGTAACATCCCTATCTCAAAAGTTGTATAGTCTCTTACAAATTTGCCGGTCAGGTTATGCTCATAATACGTTTGATTAAAGTTCTGATTGAAAATTTGTATTTATTTTGACTTAGCATTTCGTCAAAGATTTCCATGTTAAAGTTCCGTTTCAATGCCTCCTTTCTTTCATAAAAGGGCGTAGCTGAATATTCAATGCAAGTGCTTTATTTTACTAAATTAGAATCCCAATTCAAGTGATTAATTCATACATAACTTAAACAAAAAATGTTCTCAGAACAAGTGATTAGTGGTAGAGTAGAGGTTCAGTTCCTGGTACAGTAGTTGTAGTTGTTTCGGTAAACAAGATGAAAACAACTTAATCTTGGGAAGGAATCCAGATTCTTTTTTTCACACCTATTGTTATTACAATCCCCTTCTCACTCACTGATGAGTAAAGGTTTTTATTGCCATAGTGTTTTGACATTTTATAAGATGTATTTAATACTGTAAAATAAATGCAAAGTTAATTAAACATCTCTCAGGAAAGTTTTGCTGCCTTATATATATATATTCTTTCTCTCTTGTTGTTCTCTCATTTGAACGCTCCTGAACAAATATCACAAATTTTATTCATAGAATATTCCAATCACCATTTACAACAGAATAGAGACCTTGAGACAAATTCTCAAGAACTGCAATTATTATTTGCCGTAGTGGATCATGCAGACCTCCATTTTTATTATTCAAAAAGAATTTGGCATTGTAATATCACCAAGCTGTAACTATGCAGCTTCTGCAAATCCTATACGGAGATTGCCGTAGTCAAATACTGTATGATATGCCCCCAAGAATATATTTCCAAGAACCCTGCAAACATACCACTTCTGTCATGTCACACATAATATAAAGAAAACCAAGCACTTGCTAATTGCTGAAGTGATTTAGTAGCATAAATAATTTACATTAGCATGACTAGAATAGATTACCAGAGAGGACCCTGCGGAGGAGGCACATCTATAGCAATAAAACCACCATAGCAGACAGTAGAACAGCCTTCTTCAAATTGAAGTACATACTGAGGACAAAGGAGAGATTAAACTTATGAAACATTATGAAATGGGAACAAACTAAAGATTGCATCAAAAAGTACCAGTTTTGGTAGGTTATTTGTCAAATATTTTTAATGGAAAGGAGTAGAAGAAGCAAATATGAAAAGTATCAGATACATACATTATGCATTAGCCCTTTTCTACAAACAAAAAGACAGTGATGTATAGAAGCAACACATAATTCATGTTAAACAACAAACCTGTTCTGGAGAGATGGGAAAGGATTTGTTTCCAATTGTGAATGTGATGTGTGGCATGGATGAAATACTATTGCAGTTTATAAATGAATGTCCCGGTGGATTTGGGAGCTTCTCACACAGCTTTAGAGAAGGAAAGTGACACAGAAAAAGCTTGTGAGTGATTAATTGGGGACTTATGTGATTTGAAGCATATCTAAGAGTTTTGTAAGATTGTAAACAACTACCTCATCCACATATTTAAATACTTTTTCTTTCACATTGCTTTGCTTAATCTGAACTTGGATCCAAAGGACGATCATATTGCAAAAGGAACAAAAGGGGCTCTCCCTTGTTGGTGATCCATTCCAACTTTCATTATGCACCACTGTTTCAATAACATCACTGCAGGTTAAAGTTAGACTTATGTTAAAAGAACAGGAAGGAAGGAAAGTGTCTCTAAGTAATCAAGATTGGGAAAATGAAAAAAGTGTACTTCATTGTGTTAAATCCATTGTTTGAACAGAATCCAATGTCACTGCATACAAGGTCTGGATTTAACTGCAGATATAGTAGGTAAAGTATGATTAAAATTTTAATAACAGTAGTCTGTAGATGATTATTAAGTGTAAAATCACAAAGGAACAAACCCCAGCAATCAAGGATGACCATATTGAATCCCCATAGTTATGGAGAATGCTTTTACACTCGAAACTAACATACCCTTCTGCTCCAATGGCATGATTAATTTGAGTCACAACACTCTGCAAATAGAAAATAGTAAGAAAAAATCCCCCAAAGAGGAAGTGAACAAAGAGAATAATGTTCAAGATTATACAGTTGGACCAGCAATTAGAGATGTCCCTGAGTCTATAATTGCAGCACAGCCACCCTCACACAACCCTGTCAAATGATTTTCTGATATGAGGTCAAAGGTAATTAAGAAAAGTACCTAGCATGGCAAATTTGGAAATAATGCATGACTGCAGTAAAAATTTAAGGTGGAAAAATGAATCAAAAGGACCACTTGAATTAAAAAGAAACACAGTTTATACAAAAGACCTTTTACTTCTCATATGGCTGTGGAAATTTAAATGTCATTTCTGGAAAATGCACCAATTTGTTGCCTTTTAGCATAATGCAACATTTAGCAACCTTAATCTAAGAAAACGTACATAGTATTCAGTCACAGCTATAACAAACAATGAAAAACAATGCAGATTTAAGCATCATGAGGAATAACAATGTAGGATCACCTGTTGAGTTAGTTGCAAGGAGAACATCTCCTACATCAATCTGCAGGTGCAAACTCCAAAAGTCAATAATGACATGGTAGATGATAATAGCCATGGATGAAATTACAAATATGCTGTACCTGCCAATAACCCTTTTGAGAAAGGGGAACATATGTGTGTTCACCTCTAAAATGCCTGTAGTCAATACCACCAAAGACTATCTCACCACCCATTTCTTCTGTTGGATCTTGATTTAGCCAAAGAGAGAAAATTTGGTGGCATATTTGCCCTTGTTCTATCATATTATACCTGCATTCACCAAACTAATCATTGCATCTGAAGCATACAAAACTCAAGAATGAATTAATAAAGTTCTTGTGTGTACCAAACTGGTGTGACTTTTCCAACTGAAGCATCAAGGAATCCGAGTCCAAGTATGCCATCAAATGGAAGTGCAGAAAGTGCCAATGATCCCTCTCTTGTAATCTCCGCAAATTCCTTAAGGATAGGAAGTTACAAATCATCAGCAAAACTAAAACAGCATAATCTGAATGAAAACTAACAGAGATCAATACACTGACTTGATCTTTGATGATGACATCTCCAATTTGTACATTATCTTGGCTGAAGAATCCATAAATAGATCCTTGGCCATAAGGGATACTGCAAGGTGTCCCTGCATATAAAAAATGCAACTTTGAGTATGTTCATTGAAACAACATTTATGTTTCTGCATATATAAACAAATGAAGGCATCTAAAAAGAAAACAATCAATTTATCTTTTCAATCATATGCTATGATAATCCAAAGTTACCAATTTCGGTATAGGTGCTAGATATCTTCGACCTATACTTGGAATGAAAATAGCAAGCGATCTGCACATGCCATGTATGTTTTTAAAACATGTTCATTCAAAAATAAAACAAATACTAATGAGTAAGAACTTGCATCAGAATCAGATCATTGGGTAACTTACAGAGAAGATGCATTTGGAAGATGGAACCCAAAGATTTGAGCTGCCAGTGTCAAACACAACATTGAAGTATTGAGGGGGTGAACCAATACTAATCTCCCCAAAATATTGTGCATCAAGATAATTCTTAAGATATATTATGTCTTCATCACAACAATTTTTTTGATCATCCCCTAAATCAGTAGGACGAACGAAATCTTTGATTCTTGCATCTTTAAGACTCTGAAGGTCTAAATTCCTCCTTTTTAGACCAACCCTCATCAACCCATCATCAGAAGTTGCAAAAGTCAACGATCCTAACCAAGCCCAAACACACATAACAACCAGCAGACACTTCAAACCCATTCTTACGACTCATCTGCTTCAACATGTTCAATAAACTTCAGCAGAAGCAATATAAAAGCAACATATTAATCACAACAATCAGATAATCCTTTCCCTTTTCAGTTCTGAATAAATTTCAATAGTTTGACTAAAGTGAACAGCAGAATGTTGAAAATCCTCGAGTTCATTTAAATGCCAGCCATATACGAAACAAAGACATTTCTAAACAAAAGAAGAAAAAGAAAATCATGATAATATCCTTTGAATTAGCATCAGAAGCAAACCACAAGAATTTCAAGGTTCACAGATTGAAGTCAAGGAAATATGCTAGAAATCTAAAATCAATAGTGATTGACAACATCAAAGATAAACATGAAAATTTCACACCTGATGAAAAAGGTATATGCCTACACTATAAAGGAGAGTAACATGTGTTTCGTATATAGAACTAAACAATCATACGGGTCTTGCAATTTTATACACCTAATAGAGCTACTGGGTATGAAGTTTGAACAATTTACAGCTTCCCCTTTACCTCAAAATCGAAGCTTTACTTGTTTATTTTCTGTTTAAGTTGTTTTTTGTGCTGATAAGGAACAATTCAACCTTACATGGAAAGCACTGCGTAGTTTCGCTTAAGATGATGTTGTTTCCCGCACGGTAATAGGAGTGGAAATAACTGCAGCAGTTTTCAGAATACGATGTAACACATGCGTCGTAGAACGATCAATCTTCTTGGTATATTCCCAGAATCCAGACCACACTGGAGTTTGTACTAATCATAACGACGGAACCGTTGTTGGTCGTGTTCAGGGCCTCACGGCAATATGCTATTCTAGAACGAGTTACGCGTGGACATTTTCACGGCAAGATGCTTAAATTCTTACAAATTTTATTTTTCAAATTTTAGTTTTAATCTATCCATATATTTTAATCACAAATTTAGTTTCAATAGTTATATGCTTACTCTCCTTTAGGAAGAAAATATAAAATTGATATTTGATTCAGTTAAGAAAATTGAAGTTAGTTCTCCTTTTTTACTTGAAGTTCAAATATTGATGTAGGAGTATTCAACATCACTTTTGTAGATTATTTTAAAAAATAAATAAATAAATAAATAGTTTTTTTTTACATTGTTTGCGGCTCCACTCATTACCATTGATTTTTATTCTACACTCCCGTTATGCATATCGGACCAACAATCCAAGTCCATTTCTTTTCTAATCTAGTTTTCTTCATATTGATCATTTCTTTTTGCACCCTCATTTTTTCTTCCTGCACTTGTACCTTTCTCCTCTACTATCATCAACAGCCTTCGTAGTCTTCATCACTCGTACCCTTAACACACCATCTTAATCTTTCAAAAACATCCATCTCACCTCCATTTTTTTTTTTTATCAACACTCACAACTTTCATATTATCCTCCAATGTGGTGATAGGATTGAAAAAAAAAATGTTAGCTTCTTGGAGAAGATCACATTGTATACCAGATTGAAAAAAAAATGCTTCAGTTGATAAATTGAGCACGATTTTGTTGGTTATTATCAAAGTTAACAAACTTATATCATAAATGGTAAATCTGTGTCTGGATCAAAAGTACTTTACATTGTAAGTGCATATAGCTAGCATATCCTCTCTTTTTTTTTTTTCTCAAAAACTGTTTAAGCTCAATGACTGAAGATTTTATCCATAGAACTTGTAACAATTGAACTGTACCAGACTTAGCTTCTAAACATCTTCAACCACCCTGTGGAAAGTTCTTTCTTCAAAATCTCTGCATTTTTCTTCTTATTTCTTCTGAATGATCGTGAATAGTGTTGAACATTGGGGACAAGGTAAAAGAAAGCATAAAATATATCAATGGCCTCTCACGATGATGCTATGCCAGCCAAAAGTTCTCGAGACCCTGCTAAGTGTCCTGGTACATGTTGCCTTATCTCTTCAAAAGCACACAGAGTTTCTGCATCCAGACCTCCAGCAAACTACAAACACACACCAAAATATGTGAATCAGCCTCATAAATGATGAAAATTCTAATCTTTCCTATTGTCACTGCAAATACCTGATGGGCCCTATATGCAAAATGCACGCCCTGAAGCAGAAGGGATTCTTGACTAGATTGTCTGTCTGAATTCCTAGCAGATCCAAGCTCCATTGTCACTCTTTTCATGTACATTTTTACCAGAATCATAGAAGCCTGCTTAATCTGCACATACGGCATATTTATTATTCTTCTAATCAAGTTTTACAGTGAAAAATTGTAAACTTTTGCTATCAACTGTCAAAAGATAAATATCATATGTAAGTAGTATTCAGTAACCAATTAATTACAACAGACTTGGATTAATAAATCCTAAACTGAAGCACGTTCTTCATCCAGTTAGTTGTGTTCTTTCATTTCATTTTCATTGAATAAATGAAATGAAATTCTGCATAACTTCTAATTCTTATTAAACCATAACTTCTAATTCTTATTAGAAAGACAAGGTTTACATAGTGTCATTATTGTTATCATCACATTCACAAAGAAAACATAAAAATGATACCTTTTCCATGATTCCCGAGTCAAGCATCCAAGCGGTTGGAATTTTGTAATCTTGATATGAACGCATCACAGAATTTCTCAGCTTGATTAGTCTCTGTATGCTGCTCTCAGACCTATCACAATGAGAGAAAAGGACAGTGTAAGTATCATTCAAACTATAAACCTGGCATATTTAAAATTGAGGTAAACTATCATATAAATTTTACACTATCATACAAATTATCATATATGGTACGTCAAAAGTTGTATCACCAAGTATATTTAATGTAAAACTGTTGACATTATCTGTGCTCTGCATAACCATTGAACTCTTTAAAATTAGTACATAATATATGATATAGATTTAGTTTCTTACTTGTCTAATAGGGTGGCCATCTTTCTCAAGGAAGCTCCACATGGAATTTCAGGGTCATCCTTGAAGGAGGAAATCTCTTGTTCTAACAATTTAAGTTCACGATACTCAACTGCAGCTTCACGCATGGCATCAGCTTTTCTCTCAGGCCAATTAAAATGCTTCAACACTGCACGCTCATCAGCCTGTAGAAAACAGAATATGTAGCAATAAGAAAGAAACCAACATCAATCTATTCTGTAGAAAACTGAATAGATTAATAGTTTTTCTACACACTCACCAGTGATGAGAGTTCACCATCAAGCCAATTAACAAAACTTAAGACATCTTCAATGTCAGTGTAGGCCGCTTCTACCACCTTTTTTATGAGGTCATTGATAAAATTTCCTTTTGTTTCAATGTCTGCCCTTATCTGGAAAGCACGATTGATCTGTCACCAATGCTGTATATTCAATTTTGAAAATGACACCAGTTCAATTTGAAAACACAGTGCTTACTGCTAATAGATGAGCAGAACGGTTTTGAATTTCTCCAACAATGCTGCTGTGTACATTCACAGCAACTGGTTTCTGCTGTTTAACTGATCCTGTTGTGTTCTTCATTTCTTCATGATTCTTCAATGAGTGAAGTATTTTCACAAATGCAGGTGCCCTTTGTGTGTTATTTACTTTTGCTACAGGCCTAGAAGGGATTGATGGTGGCATCGGTGGTGGAGGTGGTGGAAGACATGCTTTTAGTGCAGGCTTTCTTCCTGTTCTTAGAGTTGTAGCAGCTTCAGGAATGGTAGGAATTGCTGTTGGTGCTGGAGTTGATGCTTTAACAAAGCATCCATCAGTAATGGCTTCCTTTTTCACTATGGACCTTTCTAATTTGTCAGCAATGAGTTTCTGAATGTGTTTAAATTTGGGGCTCTGATGTTCTGCATTTGGCTCCTTCATCTAAAATCAAAACCAGACTCACTTTCAAAGCAGTAGAAAACATGAACAGTAGAAAAGAAAAACAATTGAAGCTTATTATGATAACAAAACACAAACCCATTAACATTTGAACTCTCACCTTTTCACTTCCACCCAAAGACATCATCACCTTCGATTCAGCAGCAGCAACATCCTCAGTGAGTTTTCTGTTGTGAGATTCCAGCTCCACATTCAAGCCCTTAACTTTTTCCAACTCAGCCTTCAAAGCCAGCACTTCAGACTGCAGATTCTTGATCAAACTCTCACTCACCTCAAGCTTCTCCATCAGTTCCTTCTTACTCTTCCCATCAGGGTCCTCCTTATCCCTCTTCATAGCAAAATCCCCAACCACACTCCTTGGCCTAACAAACTGTTCCACAATATGAGGCCTCACGAAACGAGACACAACCTTAGCCTCTTCGGCTTCCCTACCCCTGTGGCTTCCCACAACCTCTTCATTGGGTTTGGTCTTGTTCGGCACTACACCCCTTTTGATCCTGGAAGTGTGCTTCAACTCTGGAGTCACAGACTTGGCTCTCCTTGTCACCCCATTGACAACCTCTGGTGGAGTCCTTGGAGGCTCTCTGTACTTGGAAGGAAGTCTTAACCTTGATGGCGTTAAACTGCTCTGAAGCCTGATCACATTTTTTGTTGGTGGTGGTGGTTGTGGTGGTGATGGTGGTGGTGGCGGTGGTGATGCTGGTGACCCTTGTTTCATTGCTCCTGTTCTGAAAATGTGGTCTCAAAAAGAGAGAGATAGCTCAAAGAATGGCACCAGAAAAAGAACAAAAGAGAAATTAAAAAAACATACATCTGTGTCAGTGGAATGGTGGTGTTTTTGTGAATGTCAATAATACAAGTGGTGGTTGAAGCAGGAACTTGCCACCTAGAAAAGACAGAAGATTTATGCAACACCTTTCTGTGTGGAAGATTAGACACAACACAACACAGCACAATCACTGATTTTTCTATTCTTTCTTATTCTCATATAAAGTGCACATTGCAATGAAGAGAGTAGAGTTGCACAAAAACTTGTTTGACATGGAATGGAAAAGCTCAAAAACTTGGTGCTTAACTTGGCCACCAAAAAAGAAAGTGACCCTCATCCAAAGGGTGAGGACACTATGACTCTTAAGGTACAGTGAGATTCTAATAGAAAAAGGAACAGAAATCCCATTGATTCTTTGTCTTTTGCTAGGCAAAATCAAGTCCTAGTTCTTCCACTTTAGATGGAATATATGCTGCTTGAATGCCTAGGACTAGTTTTCCTCAATAGGCACTAACCTATATCTGCAACAATGCTCCAATATCAGAATATAAAATACTTTATCAAATATCAGATTATCAATAGATTATATCTTATACAGCGTAAACCCATTTGTTTTAAAATTGAATATTCATTGCTAAACAAGTTTAATCTGTGTTCAAATTAATCCCATGTACACATTGTAAACTAAAACATGTATTGCTAATTATACATACATACAGACAATCACATGCATGTGTCGATGACGATTTTTCCATAAAAGGACTAAACCGTTATTATCATAGTAAAAAAACCTCTTGGGAAGAGAGTTATAGTGTCATGGAATAATTCCATAGAAGACTTTGTCGTGTACTATAGAGAGTGTCAACATCCTTAATTCAATGTTCCAAACAAGTTGAAGACATGAAACTTAGTCATTATTTAGTAAAGTACAATAGTACTGTTGCACACTAAATCAACACATTATATATATGGAGAGAGTCGTGTCTTCAAAGTTGAAATTACCAGTTGTTGGGTGTTATTTATTTTTGTGAGGCCAACATAAAACTGCATTCTAAGTAGATTTGGTTGTTGAGGTTTCTGAAGTGGGTAGAACTTGAAAAAAATAAGAGTATACTTGATTTCAAGTACATGTTTGGTGGCATATTCTCTTTCATTGTGGCTTGAACTACAAGTTTTAGCAGATTCATTGGTTCATCGATCAATAATGCGTTTTCAATTGACTTAACAACTTAAGCACTAAACTAAACCCACTTTTTTTTTCTCTCTAACCATGTGGTTAAACAATGCTTTGATTTTAGCTGAAGGGAACAAAATGTCACTTGCAAGCATGGAAACATGTTTTAAGGATATGGATTCCTCTGCCTTAAATGTCAAAATCAAACTCGTAGAGGTCACACTCTTTACCTTGTCTTCCACGGATAATTACAAAGTCTTTGCATTAGGGACCACAGATTGTGAAAAAAAAAATATCATTACAGAGGAATTGAAAGATAATGAAAGTAAATCAGAAGGCAATGAATGCATCAAACAGAAAAAATCTAAGGCATAAAGAATATTGGTTCAAAACTCTCATGTCTCAAACCCAACAATTCCATAAACTACTAAACTAAAACACAAAAAGTGTGGGTGAGTATCATTAGCTTTAACCATCAATTCTTTACTTGATGCCCTAAAAGCAATAAAAAAATATACAGTAAGTTCTTTTTCACTTTCTACAAGAAAGATTCATCAAGAATATATGGACAAACCTAGATGTGTTTTAGGCCTTTATAGACTTTGGCTTCGAGTGTTCATCTATCCTTTTTATTACTTATCAGATTCTTCATTTATCCTTGACATGATATATATATATATATATATATATATATATATATATATATATATATATATATATATATATATATATATATATATATCAGAAGGAAAACTATTAGTATTCCATCTTGGGAAGTCAATATTTAAAACCTTAATGGGATCAGCCAAGTAAAATTTAAAAGGAATGAATTGATGGAATTTAAAAACTAAAAACATTGCTGAATGTAACTGTGCACTTTATCTGACTGGAAGATTGTTTCATAGATGTGAAGTGAATTTGATTTATTTAATATTTTAGCTGATAATATTGTATTTTAATCAGAAATGATGTTAATAATAATAATAATAATAATAATAATAATAATAATATTATTATTATTATTATTATTATTATTATTATTACGGCCATGGAAATATTCACCCTTAATATATTGTTGGTACTCGTGTCTGTGATGTGAAATATTAAATTTATTTTGTAGGTAATTTATTTTGTTATAAATAATTATTTTAGTTTAAAAAAATGATCAAAATAAAAATAGTTAAATTTAAAAAAAATTACCTAAAGATAAAATTGGTAAATAATTATGTACGTAAATTCCTTTATATAATATAGATAAATTATTTTCACTCGTTAATTAACATAAAAAGCATTATTTTGGTTTTAAAATTTTAAATTATTTAAAAAAACTGTCAGAGTAATTAAAAATTATGGTCAAGCTTTTCTCTCAAATATTATTTTAATTTAAAAAACATCTACGTCATTATTATAGTAAAAAACTACTATTTTATCGTTATTTTGCAAAATAATGTAGCAAATATGCAATATCTTTTGTAGAAAAGATTTAATTTGATGATATGGATGAAAATCTTTGTTTAGACATATAGTTTTACCCTTTTTTTATACATGTAATGTGAAAATATTATTGAAAATAGTCTAAATGTGAGTTAAAAAGTTCTATATTAGATAGAAAAGATAAAGTTAAACACTATATAAGAATAATGATCCATAACATCATTGTCTTAAGGTCTTGAGGTTAAAGTGATGTCAAATGTCTTATGTGTGTAAGACTAATATCATATAATCATATAGAACCACACTCTCTAACTCATATGAAAAATATATATAACACAACGAATATTTCTCAGAAAAAACAAAGTAGTCACTTGTGTTGCTAAATCATTGGTGTGCAGAAAATAAATTATGGTGTATTACTTGATAGTGAATATTGTGCATGCATGCCTTAGTTGTTGGTTCCATAACTTGAAAATGGTTTTGTCATAGAGGATATTGCAGTTTTCAGTGTTTGATCAGAAAAGGTAAGAATTGCATGATAGACAATAAAGTACCTGTTTTGGTGAATTTCAGAGATATTGTGGAGCTTTGAATATTAACTCTCCTTGAATGATCCCTTGAAGGTTATTGGGAATGTGAAAAGTTGAAAATATGGGATGGAGAAGAGAAAGGTAACGAGAGAGAAGGAGTGTTGGGGGGTTGAGAAGGTGATTCCCTTTGAAGGAATACTTGAAGTACTTTAGAAAATAGTTGTGATTTCACATCATACAAGGTGCCATTTGTTACTGCGGTTGTGACTAAGAAGTGTCATTATATGTGTTGGATGAATTCAGGTGCCTAACATTTCATGTCTGTTGCATATATATATATATATATATATATATATATATATATATATATATATAAAGAGGTGTGAACACAAAAACTTCATCCCACTTCTGGTGGCCACCGGGGTTTAATTAAAACTATCTTAAGATGGGAGACACCACCGTGTCTTCGTCACATTCATTTTATTAATATCTTAACCCAACTACAAATTATCTCTTCTTTTTTGCTTTTTTTTTACTTTCCGAAGATGATATAATTTTTGTTGGAAGTTTTATATCGATTAGAAATAAGACAATTTCATAATATATAAGTGAAGTGCAAACCTCACATTACAAGTTAGTTTTATAAGATTAAATTAGACTTAAAGTTCATTTCTAACATGGTATTAGAATCATTGTTTAAAAATCACTATCAAACTACAAACGAACCATTCATACCATCCATTATACCTCGGTATGAAAAAATGTCTTGAAATATTTCATTAAATTTGACTTGAAGTCATGTCAATGACATTTTTTCCATAAAATCAAAATTTTAGACCAATATCATTTCTTTCTTGTGCAACATAGCACGACTTATCCGAATTAAAATTTTTTTATTCATTTCTTTTGTATTAACCCTTTTTAAATATTTAAAGGTAGAGTCCAAAGTGCAGAAAAAGTAGACGAACAATTATATAAGACACATACATAAACTTTAAAGTTTTAAATTTAGATTAAATTTATTGAATCTCTTATATAAATTAGCTTCCCATTTAAAACTTGTATGGTTTAAAAAATTATGTAATTTGATTCTTGAATCACACAAAAACTACACTATTCAAATTCAATATTTTTGTTACAGTGGTTAAAAAGAATAAAGTTCTATTATAGAATATTTAAGCATATTTATATATAAAAAACTAAAGTGTTTAAAATACAGAGAAACCTTACTAAGCTGGTTTGAAAATTATTTACATAATTTTATGAGGCTGTTGTGCTTTTATAATTTCATACATATCCTGAAAAAAAAAGGATTAATGTTTGTTTAGTTTCAGAATGTATAGTTTGGAAAATATATTAAAATATAATATTTATTATATATATATATATATATATATATATATATATATATATATATATATATATATATATATATATATATATATATATATATATAAATTTTGAAAAACAAAAAGCGGTGTATTTGTAAGTAAAAGGTAGTGCATAAAGTAGTTTCAAAATCATTTTTATAAAAATTAGTGAGTGGAATTGATATTTACATCATTTTTTTAAAATTTTCGAAAGGATAATTTAAAATATAATATTCATATTTTAAAATACTATTTCAAAATAAAAAGCAAACCTATACAAACACTTCTAAAAGAAAAAATAAATTCATTTTTTCATAGACTAAAACTATTTTATGCATAAACTAATTTGTAAAAGTATATTTATATAACTTTTAAAGTGAAACTTTTATAAATTTAATTTTGATTTAGAAAGAAGTTCGGTATTTTTATTATTTAAGTTTATGTAACATAATTATGGCTGGAACTTTTTGCATCCCATTTTCTTTCTTTCTGCACTCCCCTAAATTTTTAAATGTCCATTCTATCATGTTGAGTTAATAATATAAAGGTATAATTACTAATTTAGTCCCTTAATTTTTTTGGTTTAGTTTAATTTGATTTTTTTGTTGTTGGTTGGTTCAATTTAGTTTCCCAATTATTTAAAAAGGTTCAATTTCATCATCTCCGTTAAGTTGGAATACAAGTCATTGTCAAGTCATAAAATTTTTAATTTTTTTAATTTTTTTTTAATTTTTTTTTAATTTATCATTTGCTACGTGTCACGTAACAGTCGTGTCACGAGTCAATTTATAGTCATAACATGTGATGGTAGCAGTAATAGTTGTTTTCAATTTAGTCATTTATTTAAATGTTTAAAATTTTTTGTTTAATTTAGTAATCCTATTTTTTAAAATGATCAAATTTTGACCTCTCCAATTTAAGACCAACTTAGTAAATAAGCTTAATTACAACTTATATATACAATGTGACAATAATTATTTTAATTTATACATCAAATCATTTCACCAAAATACTCAAATTATTTTAGTTTTAAAAATACTTTTTGGAACATCCATTTTGAAAAAATATTTTTCTTTTCCGGATGGGATGTTTTGAATGGTATTTATGAATTTGAAAATACATTTCAAACTCAAAAATACAAAAAATAAAAAATTCTAAAACATGTCTTCTGAAATTATTTTTAATCCATAAATGACTTTCGGAACACCTATTCCATTTTTTTTTTGTTCTGAATTGGATGTTCCAAAATATAAAAAAATAATCTAGACAAATACTTCGAAAAGTATATCTGAATCCAAAAACATCTGAAACACCTATTGCAAAAATTATTTTTCATACATTTTGAACATTTCAGATTAGATTTTTTGGAAGGCATTGTCTAGATCCAAAAATACCTTCTCAAAAATTCATGGGGACTTCTTCGTGTACTCCTAATCCTTTCTCTTATATTTTCAAAAACTAATTTAATTTTTATTTTGCCATTCTAAGTAAAAAGGTAAAGCGTAAATTTTCTCTCTCCTATATTTAATACACCAGTCCACTCATGCACTTTCAATTTTTAGTTAGATAGTAATTTGACTTCGATACTACCACGTGATACTCATATGAATTAATATTTTATTTAAATAATAATATTTTATTAAAAATAAATAGTGTCAAATAATAGTTATTTAGAAATAATGGTGTCAAGATAACTTTTTTTTTCAATTTGATTTAAGCCTCTTTTTGTTCAGCAACAACTCCTTTTCTCTCCCACATCCATCATTTTCCTTTTCTCTCTTTTCTACCATAGATAAAACATACAAATTGTGGCTGCTGCAATGCAAAGAGAAGAAACAAGATATGGCCAAATGTGAAAAAAAAAGGGCTACTGTTGCAGGGGCTAGGTCAAATTGAATATTGGGGGTGCATGACTGAACTACTGTATTAAATAGAAAAGAGAAAAAAATTACTTTTATTTTTACTGTAGAGGACAAAGAAGAAATTAAAAAACTTTTTGAAACTATAGGAGAAACCATTGGGGATGCAGGGAGAAACCCCAACATTCATTCTTGAAAATATCTAAAATAAGGAGGTGTATTGGGATTTTTATTATATTTCTGGTGAAGGGTATTTTGGGAAGTACAATTTTTATGAGGTTTGGGAAGAAAAACAGGGAGGTGGAGGAAGAAGCACCCCGTAATTATATGTTCAGAAAATTGGGTCCAATACAGATGCTGTTGTCAAAAACCCATGCACTCTTCAAAACTATTCCTAAGGTGATGAGATGTTTTAGGATTATAATTATCGGCTTTTTTCTTCCTGCACCCTTCTAATTTATTGGTGTACGCCATAAGTTTTAAACTAATCTTACTCTTTAAAAGGTAATTTTCAGATTATTTTTTTCAAAATTTTTCTAGAACAAGTTTTTTTAACTTTTGAAAAATGATTTCTTGAATGAAACTTTTAGAATGAAATTTTTGGAATAAGATTTTGCATACAAATTTGGGTTAAATATGTTTTTGGTCCCTCAAGTTTCAGCGAAATTTGAAATTAGTCCCTCATCAAAACTTTTGATCAATTTAGTCCTTCATCTTTCAAAATGCGTGAATTTAGTCCTTTTAACCAAATTTTGTTAAGTTTATCTGACGTTTCAAGCGCATTTCATGATAGTATTTAAGTTAACATTGAAGCAAAAATATGTCAAACAGTGTAAATAATTTAAATACTATCATGAAATACGCTTCAAACATCAGATAAAATTAACAAAATTTGGTTAAAAGGACTAAATTCACGCATTTTGAAAGATGAAGGACTAAATTGGTCAAAAGTTTTGATGAGGGACTAAATCCAAATTTCGCTGAAACTTGAGGGACAAAAACATATTTAACCCTACAAATTTTCATGAAGGGATTTCAAGAAAAGCATAAAATGCATTCCAAAATAAGCTTTTCTGAACGGGATTTCTGAAATACATATATTTTCAAACAAGTTTTCTAGAACACATAAAATACATTTAAGAACAAACGCATTCTGGAAAAATCTTTTTGATACGAGTTTTTTTATTTATTTTTTTTTCCAACGTGTTCTCTTTCTTCTTCTTCCTCTACAGTATTTTTCCTCTATTTTTCTTCTTTTGTCACAAGGTGTGGTGTAGGAAGCAAAAGCATAATTATTTGTCCGTGTAATTGGTAGATGAAAAAATAAGGGTAAACTCTCAACTGTATTAAAAAGGGTTTTATAATAAATTTAAAAGACATGCGTAATATTTTGTTATCTCAGTTTTTTATAATTTAATTTATTTTTCTAAAATAAATATTAAATTATTAATTGATATTAACTTAAAAATATATAAAATATAAACTTAAAATCCACATGTGAACAAATTGGAGTTCAGGTATTTTTTAGATAAAAATAATTTTATCTCCTCGTTACTTCTCATGACTTAGACTTATTTTTACTTGCAAGATTAGACAAAGTTTATCTTCTATCACTCACTAGGATTTATGATAACATTAAACCCGATTTAATCCAAACAAACTCAGTCTTATATAAGTTGAGTAATGGATAACCCATAACCCAAGCCAATATATTTGTGTTATGAACAAATGGAGAAGAATGAAGAATGGGTAACCCACAAAAGACTTCTCAATAATAGAGGAGTCTTTCTTTTCAAGTTCATCGAAGAATATCAAGTCTTGCTTCAAGCTAGGTACAAATCTACATTGTTTAAGCACTTTCTTAGTTTCATCGTGTAGGAGAAACTCAATTGTTTCAACTTTAGTTATCTTACGAGACTTGTTATCGCTAAGGAGAACTAAATCTCCTTCGAGTTTTGTAAGTAAGCTTATGAAAATCTAAATGGTTAGGTGTCATGTGGAATGAACAACTATAATATATTATCCACTCACAATACTACTTAACACCATAAAAACCTCTAATTACTCATACTTGTCTCCGACTAGAGATGTTTCACCAAATGTAGATGTTTTATTAATATTAGACAATCCATGAGATCCAAATGATATGTCAAGATTGTTAGCCTTCTTTTGCCTCTCAAGACCAAACCTTTTGGTATGACATTTCTTCTTGCAACACGTGACATTTAATGTACCTCCATTGTTGGGAGACTTAGACTTTGACCTCTTTCAACCAACTTTGCTATCATTGGTAAACGATCTTTTCCTTGCTACAAGGTCATCTTTAACACTTGGATGCCTTAATGTCAAACTTATCATTTAAATCTTTTGAACTCACCACCATTTGAATCTCTAAAAAAATAGTTCGTATTTTCTATAATAAAGTTTATTTGAAATCAACATGTGTATTATACAACAAAACAAAACAACCACAACACCTAATTCTCATTATCATTTTGAATGTCTATGTTTTCCACGTAAAAAATCAATTTATTCATTCCATCCAAAGTATTCATTAATTGTCTTTCTACTACTTATCTTGCATGAGTATAACATTTACTTTGGACACAAACGATTAAGTAGAGATTTAATCACATAAAAGCTTTTGACCTTCCTTCATAATCCACTTCGAGTTTTCTTATTTGATACTTGCCTCAACACTTTGTCAATAAGGCTAAGAACAATTATAATCCCATCTTTATTCAAGGAGAACTTCAAAAATAACTTATTGAACTAGAAGAACCCATATATTTAATCATCCCAATTCGACTTTTTTACTGTTATAGATCATTTTGAACTTTATTGACCTTAATAAATCCTTAGAAATTTTTCTTCCCAAACCGGCCCCTTTCATTGTTCAAGCACAATTTATTTTTGTGAAAAATTAAATTTTCATAATATTTTTCTAATTTTTCAAGTTGTTTATTGCTAGAATCCTACTTGTCGAGGTACAAATTCTTAACAACATTTTTCTTTTCTAGTTTTATAGATTTTGTACATTTATATCTATAAATTAATCGAGAATAAAAAATTATCATAATAAAACATTGTATTTATGGTTGTTTTTTGTAAAATTAATTTTGATAAATGTATATTTATTTGGTTAAAATAATTTATGTAATATTTTGTGTGTGTAATAAGTACAAAAATAAAATTAAATTGAAAAGAAATTTAATGTAAAGTTAAAAATTAGTAATATGAATGTAAAATATTTAGATTTATTTATAAAAAAATCATTTAAAGAAAATATTACAAAAGTATAGAATATTATTTTACATTTTTATTTACAAAAAATATAGGAATTTAAAATATAACAGAATTTTATAAAAAACTTAAAATAAAAAGGGTGTAAAATTTAAAATTTAAAATTTAAATTAAATAATTATTTGTTGAAGTTATTAGTTATTTAAATTAAAGTTAATAATTATAGAAAATAGATTAGTTAGTACTAAAAATTTTAGTTTTGAAAAAAAGTCAGTAATAGATGTCTAGTGAACAAAAATTAAAGAATAAGATGAAGAAAATTGTTTTGAATTAAATTTGGAAAATGTTTATTTATGTAGTTAAAATTTTATTTTGTTTTTTCAACTTATTACACAAAAAATAATTATTACATAAATTATTTTAACCAAACAAATATACATTTATCAAAATAAATTTTATAAAAAACAACTATAATTACAATATTTTATTATGATAATTTTTCTATTATCATAATTATAATATATTTAAATTATCTTATTTATTATAATCACAGTTTAAACTATTTATCCTCAATTAATTTGTAAATATTAAATTAAATATATTTTAAAATTTTATTCATACTTATAGATTTTTAATAAAGTAATTTATAATAAATATATATATAAATATATAAAATTAAAAAAATTATTGCTAAAAATTCGTTTCTCATAAAACATAATTTCAGCCTCAAATGATTTGCAAAACTAAAAAAAAAATAATAGAATTTACTTCTTCGCGAAAAGAAATTATACTTCTATAGTAAAAATATTTAATTTAGAAAAAAAAAATCAGATTATCCACTGAGGTCTAATTTAGTATAATAGCCATTTCAACAATTGGAATCTTATATAAATTTATGGAATGTTCGATTAAAGTAATTTTCTAAATCAAGTAATTCTTAAAAACTTTCCATAATCATCTATCCAGGATATGAAATGTAATTTTTAAACCTCCCAATTAATTGATTTGGAATGTATTTCCAAAAAGACTATGCCAATAATTCAATTTGGAGTCTCTTACCACTAATTCATAAATGTAAACCCAAAGAAAATAAAACTTACCTTTTGCAGGATGATAAGGTACTGTGGATGCAGTGACAGTAGTATGGAGAGATACTGAGGAGTAAGGAAAAAATTATTAAAATTTAGTATTTTATTTGCAAAACTCATCGAAAATACTGATATTACACTAATTTTAAAGGATCGAGATAAATTAAAGAGTTCAACATACAAAACAAAATTTTACATACCACATATTTCTCATAAATCAAAGACAAACATCCCAAATAATGATAGATTCAATAAATCAAACATTACATGTCACAATCAATAATAATTCATAATTCATGCTTTGAGCCACACCAATTATATATTCTCTGACGTCCAAATTAAATAGATAAAATCAATTTAAATAAAATGTCATATACAAAAATATCTAAAGAGTGCGAAAATTTGAAATATGACGTACACAGTACACCAACATATTCATAACAAAAAGAAAAGACTCCACATGACCTAAACGAAGTACAGAATCTCGTCAAAGGCGAGAGAAACTATTACTACTAAGCTCCAAAAGTTGAGGCCCCCAAAGTGAGCCGAATAGTCGTCCAAGATTCATCAAACCACAACATCTCTATTATTATTAATACTACCAGAAGTTCTCACATTTGCTCACATTAATAAAATCGATGATCATCGCAAGGGAGGAAACCACACACAATCATACAAACAAGCAAAGGGTAAGCTAGTGAAAAAAATCCTCATATCATACACTCAACATATGATTTCATATTCAAGCATAAGTAACAAACATCCACATATGAGGTATCAAACCATATAAGACACCAAGACTTGACTATCCGGATACGCTTAATGAGACATCACCACGAGACAGTGGAATTATGTCTTAGCAGTGAGGCGTCATCACGAGGCCTTCGCGGAATTACACCCTTACAAGGGGCACCACCACGTGGCCTTCGTGGAATTACGTCATGGCCCTAAGGCACCACCACGTTACCCTCGTGGAATTACGTCCTGATCTCGAGGCACGGCACCGTGAACTCTCACCTTGAGGTTCATAAAATTAGGTCCAATAGCTGAGGCACCACCGTGAACTCCCCTAGAAGGGCCCACAAAATTATGTCCATATGATGAGGCATCACCACAAGCCCCACTACAAGGGTTATGGGATTACGTCCTACACAAACCTTACTTATACATTATCAACCAATCATGAAGTTCCTATGCATACCATTAACATGTCATTTAGTATACATGACCAACCATCAATCATATATCATGTCAAGCTCATCACCAATTCATTAGCTCCCACCTATAACATACATAACACATGCATATTCATCCCCTTTATATAATAAATCAATGAACCAGCCAATCAAACAACCAACAACATTCATGAAACAAAGTATAGCAAAACCCAAGCTAGGTCTCGCTCAAGCTGGGAGTCCTCGCTCAGGCGAGAGGAGTACTCTCGCTTAAGCTGCAGACTCTCGCTTAGGCGAGACTGCGACAGTGACTCTGGGCAATTTCGCGGATTCTCGCTTAGGCGAGGCTGTCTCGCTTGAGCGATTCAGTCCGTCGCTCAAAATGCAGCCCCTCGCTTGGGCGAAGGTTCGAGCAGAAAAGTTTGGGTGAGTTTCTGCTATTCTCGCCTAGGTGAGATGAGCTCGCTTGGGCAAAAATATCAGCTTTCGCCCTGTTCACACATACATGGTAGCACACCCAACCAATACATTATTCAATCCATTCCCATGCGAACCCAAACAGTGTACAAACATACAACTCATGAAACAGGAGTAAGACAAGCAACAAAGTACTAAAAGAACAGAAAACGCTAGCTTCCCTTACCTTGAGTGGGGAGCACAGAAGTTCACTGAGAAGAGGGGAAATACGACGACTCGAACCAGTTCAATAAAACTGGAAAACAGATGTATTACTAAGCATACTATTTTAGATTCGACTTAAATAGAGACTAAGGCACTGGAATGGAAAGGGAAGGGCAAGGTCTAAGTTCAACTCACCCGGATGAGACCTTAGAGTGAAACAGCGGTTGCTCAGAGGATGCCCTAGCAGAGCTCTACATTCAGCTACAAGGGGGTAGGGGAACAATCTTCTCTGAAAATGTTAGCTAATATCTTGGGCTGATTATTCTTATCATTGATTGCTGATATATTAGGCAATTATGTGATTATGGGATTGGCCACGAATCATGTAATCTATTTATGGAGTCAATATTCTTATGCAGATTTGTAGGTAGGAATTAATGAAAATATATTCATACATCTGTATATATACCAGTTTGAGATACATGAATAAACAAGGTGATATTTCCACATATTCTGTTATGGTATCAGAGCTATAACAAAACAAACCTAAAGGTTTTGTTGTCTGTCATCATGGCAGAAGCAGGCAGCAACCAAAGCGCTGGAAGTTCCGTAAGAAGAACGATTTCTCCTTACGATATCACCTCCAATGACAATCCAGGAATTCTCATAACTCAGGTACAACTGAGGGGAGAAAACTATGATGAATGGGCTCGATTTGTCAAAACAGCGTTGCGAGCACGAAAGAAATTTGGCTTTGTTGATGGAACAATCAGCCAACCTACAATAGAGTCCGGTGACCTTGAAGATTGGTGGACTACTAACTCCTTGTTGGTCTCTTGGATCATGAACACGATTGAACCTTCGTTGCAAACGAGTATTTCGCATATGGAGGTGGTACAAGATATTTGGCAGGATATTCGAGAGCGTTTCTCTATAGTGAACGGACCACGAATCCAACAACTCAAAGCTGAACTTGTTGAATGCAAATAGAGAGGTATGACCATTATTTCCTATTATGGCAAACTGAAAAAGTTGTGGGAAAAACTGGGTAACTATGAAACCATACCCATTTGTAAGTGTGGGCTTTGCAAATGTAATCTCAGTTCCGAAATGGAAAAGAAGCGTGAAGAAGAAAAGGTACATCAATTTCTCATGGGATTGGACGATATGGCCTACGGAACGGTTTGATCCAATCTTCTTGCACAAGATCCACTGCCTCCTTTGAATAAAATATTCGATATTAGTGCAGGAAGAACGGGTGCGTGCTATCTCTCACAACAAGGAGGAATGTGGAGATGTGTTGGCTTATGCAGTGCAGGCAGGAATTCGAAATTCAACAAAGGATAAAAATGTTTCATCCACTCATTGTCATCGCTCTGGACATTACTCAAATAGTTGTTTCCAGATCATAGGCTATCCGAATTGGTGGGGAGAGTGCCCTCGTGGAATAGGAAAGGGAATTGGACGCGAAAAAAGCACACAACTTGGCAAAGGACGTGGAATTGTCAAGGCTCATGCGGCGCAAGCAAATTCATCTACTGGGATTCTAGATTATGGTCCATCTGATGTCAAAGGTATAACTACTGCGCAATGGGACACATTGGTGAGTCTCTTGAACAATATCAAAGTAGGAGCAACTGACAAACTGAGTGGTAAGTGCACTTCTTTACCATGGATTCTTGATACAGGAGCCTCGCATCATATGACTGGCACATTAGCGTGCCTTACTAATATTAAGGATATTATGGGGTGTTCAGTGGGTCTTCCTAATGGTCAACACACCACAACTACAAAGGAAGACAATGTGTTACTTAGTGACACTCTAACATTGACTAATGTTCTTTATGTGCCATCCTTAAATTGCAATCTTGTTTCAGTATCTCAATTGGTTAATGAATCAAATCGAGTTATTGCCTTTAGTGATAAATTCTGTGTTATTCAGGACCACACTACGAGGACGCTGATTGGAATGGGTGAACAGCGAGAGGGGTTATATTATCTTGGTAAAATGGTCACAGCAACAGCTATGTAGACATCATCAACATCAATTTCGCATGAAGTGTGGCATAAAAGGCTAGGACACCTTTCCAATAAAGTTATTGATATGATGTTTAATAGTGATTCTGATAGAATAAATAAATCATACAACCAAGTGTGTGATATTTGTCTTTGTGCAAAACATCCATGGGAAAGCTTTCCCATTAGTAAAACCAAAACATTTGACATTTTCCAGTTAATTCATTGTGACTTATGGGGACCCTACCGAACTCCAACTTTTTGTGGTGCTAGATATTTTTGGTAATAATGATCTTGTTATCTCTGGTAATAATGACGACGCTATTGTGTCTTTTAAAGAATACTTGAGTCATTGTTTTCACATGAAGGATTTGGGAACCTTAAAGTATTTTTTAGGTATTGAAGTGGCTCGAAGTCCTACTGGTATTTTCTTGTGCCAACGAAAATACACTCTTGATATTATTACAGAAGCTGGTCTTTTGGGTGCCAAGCCCGCTAGCTCTCCCCTTGATCCAAATCATCATCTTCCTTTGGTCACCGGGATTCCTCTATCTGATTCAACTCAATACCAGAGACTCGTTGGGCGTTTGATCTATCTTTCTGTGACTCGGCCTGATATTTCTTACAGTGTCCATATGCTCGCCCAATTTATACAAACTCGTGTTCAAGAACATTGGGATGCTGCTCTTCGAGTGGTTCGTTATCTAAAGGGTACTCCCAGTCAAGGGATCATACTCCGCGTAGATTGTGATCTTCAACTCTACGGTTGGTGTGATGCAGATTGGGCTACATGCCCCCTCACACGACGTTCTCTTACGGGTTGGATTGTTTTTCTTGGAAATTCCCCCATTTCTTGGAAAACTAAAAAGCAACACACTGTTTCCCGCTCTTCTGCTGAAGCTGAATATCGCTCAATGGCCACCACCATGTGTGAACTTAAGTGGTTAAAAGGTCTTTTACACTCTTTAGGAATTGGTCACCTTCGTCCTATGTTGCTTTATTGTGATAGTCAAGTCGCACTGCATATTGCTGCCAATCCAGTCTTTCATGAGCGTACCAAACACATAGATATTGATTGTCATTTCATCCGCGATGCAATTTTGAATGGTACTATTACCACTCGTTATGTTAACACATCTAGCCAACTTGCTGATATTTTCACCAAAGCTCTTGGAAAACGACAGATTGATTTTTTTCTTCCCAAGTTGGGCATTCAAAATTTGCATGCACCAACTTGAGGGAGGGTGTTAGCTAATATCTTGGGCTGATTATTCTTATCATTGATTGCTGATATATTAGGCAATTATGTGATTATGAGATTGGCCACGAATCATGTAATCTATTTATGGAGTCAATATTCTTATGCAGATTTGTAGGTAGGAATTAATGAAAATATATTCATACATCTGTATATATACCAATTTGAGATACATGAATAAACAAGGTGATATTTCCACATATTCTGTTAGAAAATTAGCAGAAATGAGGTGTTAGGGTTGGTTTAGGTGGTTTTGGACACCTCTTGGGCTGGCCTTAGGCCCAACAGATTGGGGCAGTCCCTTAGTTATTAGGACAGAAAATAAATGGACTTTACATTCTCAATAGTTCTAACTCCATAAAATATTCTATTTACACATAAAAATATCACAAAAATAATCAAACATATCATTATGATCACCGATAAAAAGAAACTCATACTAATATTTAAAGAGAAAATATAAACAAGAAAAACTCTTAACACAACAAGAACATATTAGTCACACAAAAAGGAAAAACAAAGACTTAATTGATCGAAGAAATTGATTGATTCAAATTGAAGAGCTTTCATGGATAGAGTCTCATATCTTCAAAAATAAATGGTGAGAACTCCCAAAGAAAGACATAAATCTCTATAAAGATGAGTTTTAAAGAAATGATGTATTTTAAAGTAATGAAATTTATTTATTAAATTTTTTATTTATATAAATATTTTTAATATTAAAATAATCGAGTCTCATTATTTTTAAATTACTATCATATTTAAAATACCATATTTTAGGTTCACACATTTTTAATTTATTTAATTTAGTTTAAATTTTAGTTTAGTTCTTAAATTTAAAATTAATTTTATGTCTGTATAATTGAAAAAAGAGAATGTTTAGTCCCAAAAAATTAAGATATATTTTAGTCGTCCAAAAATTTAAAAGTGATATTCTAGTCCACTTAAATTTAAATATTATTTTTAGTCCTACAATTTAAGAATAAGTCATTCAGTTCATAAAGTTGTTTTTACAAAATTTACATTCTAAATTTAGAAAAGAAGATAACATGAACAGTTCACAAATTCCTTAATAATTGTATATTTGAGAAGAAGAGAATGATGTAATTAAATAAAATAAATATAGAATAAAAGTAGATATTAAAATTTTATTTTGGCTGATTAGTTTGGGAGGATAACTATTAACATATACATTGATTTATTATTTTGCATCTGAAATCTTAAGTCAAATTAAAACGTATAACAATAAAAAATCAGCAATCCGTTGTAGTCTAGTTGGTTAGGATATTTGGCTCTCACCCGAAAGACCCGGGTTCAAGTCCCGGCAACGGAATCATCTTCACAATTTTGGAAATTAATTTTTCGAATTTTGTTGTAAGTTCTTTTTATAATAAAATTATATTTATGGTTTTAACTTTACTTTATTTTATATTTATAAATAAATTAAATGGTCATAAAATAAAAATTACTGGAAAAATATGCTATCTTGTTCTTGTTTTGTAAAAGAACTTCGTGAATTTTATTGTAACTTTTTTTATAACAAATTATTAAGGAGAGAAAAATATTATATTTATGGTATTAACTTTATTTTATTTTATATTTATAAATAAATTAAATGTTCAAATTTTTTTTGTAAACTTTTTTATAAAAAATTTATTAAACAGATAAAAATATTATATTTATAATTTTAACTTCACTTGATTTTATATTTATAAATTAATTAAATGGTCATAAAATGCAAATTACTGAAAAAATAGCCTATCTTGTTTTTGTTTTCTAAATGAACTTTGCGAATTTTATTGTACATTTTTTTATAACAAACTATTAAACAGACAAAAATATTATATTTATGGTTTAAAATTTATTTTAATTTATTTTATATTTACAAATAAATTAAATGGTCTCATAATACAAATGGAAAAAGATGCTATCTTGTTTTTTTTAAATGAACTTCACGAATTTTATTGTAAATTTTTTATAACAAATTATTAAACAGAGAAAAATATTATATTTATGGTTTTAAATTTATTTTATTTCATATTTATAAATAAATTAAATGATCTTAAAATAAAAATTACTAGAAAAATATGCTATATTGTTTTGATATAAATAAATTGTAAGTACAAATTCAAGCAAATTATAAAATAATATATGTTTATTAATTATTCTATTATTATAAAATAATAAAGAAAAATAAATAGTGAAAATAAACTGTTCATCAACTTAAAATAACCATTATATTTAAAATGGTCATATACATCACTGTCTGTAACAAAATTACTTTTTTCCTTTTCTTACTATTTAATGGTAATCTCTCTCAACAGATTGTTTATTAAGTTCAACTTATTAAAATAAAAAATCAGACATACAAAATTAATATAAATATTAAATTGTTAAAATAAAATAATATAGTAAAACATTAGTTATAAATATTTCGACAGTTTATAAATCAAGGTGTCTCACAAAGTAAAGAAAGGAAGAAATATGTTAAACTGCATAGGAAGAAGCTCCTTAGTGGAGAGTAAGAAGAGTAGTTGCATATTCCTGAGATTTTGTCTGCTTTCAGTATAAAGCTTTGTCAAAATGTTATTTTTAAGACATATAAAAAAAAAATATTTAAACTGTATTTAACCTCGATTCATGAATTATAAAAGGTGTGAAACTATTAAGTGTAGCAGAACAATAATTAAAAATAATAATAAGTTTTATTTTATTTAATTCCATTACCAAATCATTTGATTTAAGAAAATTCTACATACTAACAATATAAGAAAACAAATATTACATAAAGGTACTAATTTACCCTCAATTAAAATCTATACTACGAGTATAAAAACCAAATATTCAACAAAAGTACTAATTTACCCTCCCTCAAAATTTGTACTAATCTTGCTTAAAATATTGACACATGTCAATTTCATTGAGTTTTTAATCATCTACTACTAACTATATAAGAAAAACAAATATATTAATTTACTCTCATTTAAAATTTTGACACATTCCATTTTTCATCCGAACTACTATTCAATCCATAAAATACAACTACTACTTTTATTGATCTCCAAAATCTACTAATGTACTAACAATATAAGAAAACAAATAGCCAATACTAATTCATCCTCACTTAAAATTTTAACACATGTTTATTTCATTGATTTTTTCAGTCATTTTGCATACTAATTACAACTCAATTGACTAAAATACCTCAACTATTTTTATTAATATACGAAAATGTCACTTATAAAAATCATACTATCGTTCCTAATATACAAAAATGCCACTTAAAAAATATCTACAATTATTATTGTTAAATGACTAAATTTAAAAATTACTTAAATTTAAATAAAACAATAAATAGAAAGATAAAACTGAAAAAAAATGGATATCAAAAGAAAAAAAAATCCTATAAATATAAATTAAATTAACATTTCCAGAATCTCATGTGAATTTTAGCTATTTAAATTACGCTAGAATTACACCATAGTCAGAAAATCTACTAATCTACTAACAATATAAAAAAAAGAATAGTCAGCAAGAGTACTAACTCATCCTCACTTAAAATTTTGGCGCATGTCTATTTCATTGATTTTTTTTAGTTATTTTACATACAAACTACCATTCAATTGACTGAAATACCCTTACTATTTTTATTGATATACAAGAATGTTATTTATAAAAACTCTTAATATACCATCTCTCATTTACAAAAATACCATTCCAAAAATATCTATTATTATTATTATTATTATTATTATTGAAAACACATACGATTACCTGTGTTTTCACAATTTTTTGTGATAACAAAAAATAATAAACCTATAATTATAAAAAGTAAATAATTTTTTACAGTTATAAATAACTTTATTTATTTTATAAATTATTATTTTTTATTTAATAGATAATTTTATTTTATTTTATTTTAAAAAAATAGTTAAATTTGAAAAAAAAATCAGCTAAATTTAAGTAAAATGATAATTTAAAAAAAATAATCCGATGTGAATTGTAGGCTAAAATTACACCGTCTATGACACGAAACTGGTAATAAAATTTTTCCCAAGCTGTCACACACTAAAAGTTCCCGGGAAACACATTCAGTTTCAACCGATTCCTCCTCTCATCTTGCCGTTTCCGCCGCGGGAACCACCGCCATCCGACGGCGATGGTCGTGGCGAAGACATTCGCAAACTTCCTCGTCTCCCTCATGCGCCTCCAATTAGCCGCTATAGAACGGAGTCACTTTCCGTTACGGCTTCTTCTGAGTTGCGGAACCCGCGCTTTAACTTTGCGTGTCTCTGTTCCGTTGACGCCAACCACGTTAATGATGATGGTGGCGTTTTCTCCATCACGCAGTCCACCGATTGCGACGTGGATAACTAGGGGAGAGATTGGTGGAAACTTGAGCGTTAAGGTGGAATGTCTCGAGGATTCAAGTGAACCGTCCCATATGTTTTGTCCGTTACCGTTACGCTGTTTCCGTTTTGGGCGCGCTTTGGTTTTGTGTTCATGTGGAGAGGTTTTGTGCTGTATTGCACTGTGATGGATTCTTCGTCTCGTCTTTCGGTAAATGCTCGTAACTTTTTCTGTTACTGTTTTGTTTTGTTGTTTCTGATTTGTGTGTGCTTTAGTTTCGTGCTTGCTTGGTGTGGTTTTGTGTTGTTTTCTGATAGTGGTTGGTTGGAGTTGCGTCAATACATGGGTTTGTGTTGTGTTGCGTTTAACAGATTGATTCGTCTTCTCTTCTTTATGCTATGTTTGGTTAAAAAGGGAAAAAGATGAAAGAAGAGGGAGGACTTTGAAATTTGAACCGAAGATGCTGTGGGGATTTCAAGTTTGAGCCGTTGTTTTACTTTGCTCCTTTAATAATGTATTGAATAGAACTGGCTTAGATGCATTGCATTTCGTTTGTTTTGTCACGAGATGGTGAAGTTGTCGCTAACAATTTTTCTTTGCTTGATACTAGCTACCAAATATGGGTCTTCCTTCTCCTTCTTCTTGACATTTGTGGTTAGTTAATTGAAACTTTTGAATTTGGCAAATGCTAATGAGCCCCGTGGGAACAAGGGAAAGTATTTAATGAATACGAAAGTTTTGTATGTTGCCAATTTTTAGTGCTGCATTTTCTTTGAGAATAATTTTAAATTCTCTTACATAACTCTACTTGCTTTGTATGGTAAGCATTTATTATTTTTATGATTCTTAAACTAAGTGCATTTATTATTGTAGTTAATATTTTCTTTATAACATTTTAGGAAGATATATAAGTGCATTTCCAGTGCTGGATCATATCTATGATCTTAAGTTTAAGATATATAAGTCTTTCCCATTAAAACGTTGATATGACATAAATTTAAGACCTTGAGTCATAAGAATAAAAAAAAATTGTTTTGAAAACATCAACAATAAAATAAAAAACATTAACTAAAGTGTGGGTTCAAGGGCATCTTCTTTGTAGGGGTCATCATAGTCATAAGTTTAGACTTGGATCTTATAAGACCTATTCATTGGAGTATTTTGAGATGGTATAAAATTGAAGAGCCTTTGAGATTGTTTAGGATTCAAGGTTTAGGGTTTTTGGAAATATAGAGAGCTAATTCTCTAAGGAAACAAATCACTGTAGTTATGGGATGATTTTTAAATACATAATTCTAATATTTATGGCAATATACATATGTAATAAAGAAAAAAAATATAGTAAGGATAAAATAAAAAACTTCCTTAAGTGCATAATAGCAATTTATTATTATGTGTATAATGACTTCTAAATTGTCGGTCCTCTATTGGTTTAGGATTTTTGTCTTTTGTTAATGTATACCAATCTTGTATTATTTTTTAATAAAGAAACTCATGTTAGACATGACTATGCACTTTGATATCTCAGCTGTGCTGACATCCCAAAGTACATCTATCATTTGCCATCACATGAAAAAATATTATTAAAAGAAAAAAATAAAGGAATAATGAATCATGAGTGGAATAGACCAAAACCATGATCAGAAAATAGAAGACAACTTTCAAAGGAAGTTAAACACCCCTATACATAGGAAGTTGGATACCAATCTTGTATATTGTATAATAGAAGTCATGTCTTGTGTTTTATAGAAATTGCCATATTTGTGTGTTTGTCATATTGAATGTGGGTCTTGTGTCTTATCTATAAGCTTAGGCTTCATTAAAAGCATGTTACTGGGTTTGGTGTTTGGCCCATTCTATTGAGGCCCATGAAGTACTTCAAAATAAGTATTTAAAGGGAAAAAATTCCTCTTCCTTACATATGTAACTTGTCTAAACAATGAAGTGATATATGGTTAAGTGGAGGAAACCTTGGTTAGGTCTTCTACAATTTTTGTGAATCTTCAAGAAGGTTTTAATCTCTAGTAATGGCTTTAAGAGGTATGTATGATTTGCAGTAAACTGCTCTGTATCTGATGTTGTAGTTATATGCTATGTTTGACAGTTTATAGTGAAATGTAAGGGAATTTAGTGTAAAACAGAACTAAAGAAGTCACTTTCTCTTGTTTGAATGTTCAACTAAGGAAAACATGGCGAGTTTTCTTTCCTTTTGTTTCAAAGTTAAAATGAATTGAAGAGAAATTATTTCCCTTATTCAAGTATAGCTATTGCTCAAAATCTTTATTTAGAAGAAAGGAAGGGAGGATATGTTGCAGTCATTTCCACATGCTTGAGTGTTATAGTTAAACTAACGGGAGATAATTTGAAGGAAAGAGCTAGACAATTTTGATAAGGCAGCCAACCAAAGAGAACAATACTATTGATTGGGGGTCCAAGTTCAAAATATCCTAGCCTTGCAAAAATTGCATTTAGAATCAGTAATTTTTTCTTGAAGAAAACATTTCCACTGGAGGAAGCCACAGAGTCCTTGATTGTTTCCCTTATGTAATTTAGGGTAAATATATTGTCTATTTCTTAAGTTAACCCTACATATTTTTTTATCTGTTAACAGTCCTAAAATTTTGTTTAATGCAGGGCTTAGTTTGATTTTCAGTATCTCGTGCTTAAGTTATACTAGATTTAACTAAAGTAATGTGTTCACTTAAACTAAATTTCATTAAGGTAAGATCAGAAATGGATATAATTTAAGGGGTTAAATGTATTTTGTTGTCTAATTTGGAGTGGAAGGATTTCAGCGCCTCCTCCTTCCTTTTTCTTCCTAAAATTTTGAAATATTTAATTACAAATATTTATCTTTGTTCTGTTTCAAATATCCAACACCATTCATTATATTGATTGTGGTTGAAACAATCATTATTTAACTTGTAGGAATTGATGGACATGCTGTATGTGAAGGTCCAATTGAGCAGGTGGTCAGAACAGAGACTAGAGAAGCTGAAGATTTATTGAAAAAATTGGATATTCTGGTGGGTTATCCCTACTAGATTTATGTTTTTGGAGTCAAGTAAATAGATATAGAGTATGCTACACACCTCCCCTTAGGCAGTTTATGAAGCCTATGTAAATTGCAAACACATTATCTAGTTTTGGAATTTGTGTAAACTTTTTTCATATCGTGTAATACTCATTGCATAACTTTTTCTGACACCCTTAATAAACAACTAAATGCAGGGCTTAGTGTAATATGAAACCAGAGGAGGTGTTGTCACAGGGTTCACAAACTTGAGACTTTGATGTAATTTACTAAGAATTTAATTGCAGTACATTAACTGTGTAAGGGTTACACTGATGTGCAATCATGGATTTCCAAATAATCGAAAATTGAGTCCTTCTGTTGTAACTACTTTAAAAATCACGTCTAGGAAGATTTGTAATTGGTTGACTGTGCAAAACATTTATACCGATAGATATCAAAATTAAACTCCCTACTTATGGGATTAATTTTTATTTGGTTCCTCCTTTATGACCTGTAATGTTTGTTCTTCAATATCCTTCTGTTAGTCTGACATCTGATATTTAAGAACAATGGCACATGATTTTTGGATGTACCAAAGAAATTGTTTAATTGGACATTTAAAAAGACTACTGTGATGTGTAGGATTAAAAGCACCATGCAATGATTTTTCTTGTTTCGTTTTTTTATACCAGTTAAGCAATTTTAGTTCTATATATCATAGAGGTCTTTCAAATGACCAATGATAAGATTTTTGGCATTTTAAAATCTTGTAATTGAATGACTTAGTTGTGTAAGTAGAAAAAATAAAAGACTTGATTGGAACAAAAGAATACTGTGGGACTAAAACCTCCTAATGGGACAGTAACCTTTTCCAAAGGGGTGCCAATCTGAGGAAGTATATATAGTGGGACTTTTGATAGGAAATTAATTTATGTTATTGTACAATTTGAAATTTTTATTTTCTTCCTTTTCAATTAATGAACTGGGTAGTGGGTACAAGTTTTCTAATATTTTTATTTTACCTCAAGATATTGGCCTACTAGGCTACTATATATCTTTTACCTCATGTATTTTCTTCATTAATTGTTGCTGATTGGCACACTGTCTATATTTTTTACCCTCACACTGTACTCTGTTTGGGTTTGACTTGAACATTCTATAATGTACATAAAGTAAAATAACGTTCTTTATTGTCCTCATGCAGAGTCCTCCTTTGTCAAGAAATTCAGCTCGTGGAATATTTTGCTCCCGGTCCCTCAATCTAAGGTCAATTAGTGCCATTGGATATGACATGGACTATACCTTGGTGCATTATAATGTGAAGGTAATGATGAAATTATAGTTTCTTGATAATCTAAAAGTACTTAAAGTTAATGTTTTTTAGAATTTGAGTTTAAGGCATTACTTAATTTTACAAAGCTAATTTGTAAGATGAAGACTCCTTAAGCGCCAAAAGAATATTGACCATGTGAGATCTCCACTATGTTATATAAGTTTGTGAACCATTATATTTTAACTACTATGCTTACACATATAATGTAATGTTCACTTGTACTACATGTCATGCATATAAATAAAAACAATTACAAGTAAACTCTGTAGTTTAAGAATTAGGTTATACGGACTGACTGTGGCATCACGATGTTTTTAATGAATGTTCTCTTTGGCATTTGTTAATGTACCTGTTCATTAGTACTGTGGTAATTTTCTCTATAATACCCCAAGTCTCCAAGCTCTTTCTGTCTGGTGTTTGGAATATGAGATATTTGGATGGAGTTATCCAAAAAGCTCAAGTTAGCAGCGTGCCTCTCGGTAATAAATACCAAATGAACAGTATAATTACCTGGAAATCTTAACCAAGTTTTATTGGGCATGGGTCGTCCTTGGGCCTTACCTCTAGGTCATTGTGTGTGTTAATCCTACTTTATTGAGTGATTAGCTCTCTTTGATTAAGCACCTCAATGCATTACGCATTTGAATATTGGGCCAGTCACCAAAGGCAGAACTCTTTGGGTATATCACGTATTATTAATTTTGACAATTTACCACATGAGTAGTGGTACAAATTATTTTCTCCTCATGGGGCTTAAAGTTGTTTTTTTCTTATTTATGTTAATATCATTTTGCTTTGTACATCAAATAATAAGTATGCAAGAGGTTATTCAGTGTTGTTTTTTGAAACTATAGGTTATTTAGTTTAAGTATCTTTTTAGTTGAACTTCTACTATATGAATGTGTCTCTTAATAGGCTTGGGAAGGGCTGGCCTATGACTACTGTATGGAAAACCTCAAGAAAATGGGTTTCCCTGTGGATGGACTTACATTTGATCCAGACCTGGTAACATGTCATCTTTGGCAAGCTTAAGCATTTTGTGATTCATTGGATTGAATTAATATTATCTCTGGTTTTTCCATGTGACATTTACATTCCATTAAATTGTTCAGGTTATTAGAGGTCTTGTCATAGATAGAGAGAGAGGTAATTTGGTTAAAGCCGATCGATTTGGTTGTATAAAAAGAGCCATGCATGGAACCAAGATGTTGTCTACTCAAGCTGTGAGGTAAGTGCTGAGCATCTTGACTCTGAATTTTTATTATAGAAATTCATAGAGTCTTCTCGCCAATTTGTTATATGAACGAAGCCTGCAACAAGTAACAACTTCTTAAAGTAGATGCCTCTTTAGGAGATAATGATTCTGTGGTAATTCATTTTTATTATATATGGAAGTTAATGATGAAATATGGAAGCTTTTATGATGCTATCATGTATTCAGTCTTATTGAAGTCAAGGTATACCTCCGGGCTTACTGGTTCCGTGTCTCATTCTTTAAACTGAATTAAAGCACTACTTGTGCATCTTAAATAATTCTATGAATCAACTACTTTTTCCGCTAGAAAATCATAGAACCAACTGGTAAAGATATAATGAAAAACACAATGAAACAAAGATCTTTTATTGTCTCTGCCAAGTAACTAACTTTCTTCCACTCAGTTTCCACCAAGGTAGTTAAAATCAAGATTATTGTTCGAATTGTGGTGGGTTCACAAAATTGTAAATCTTGGGTCCGTGACACAAATTATAGATTTTACTTTCTACAAAAATATCACACACACATATACATATGTATGTATATGCACACACATCTGTGAAAATGACATAAATTATTAAAATAAAATCAATCTGTGAGTGTGAACATTTTCGACCAACAACGAAGTGGAAGAAAATCTGTTGATGTCTTCAGTCTGCGAGTGCCACTCTGATGACTTAGGTATGTGGCTGTAGTTTTTGAACTTCATAAGGAGGAGAAGAGATGCATGTGAGGTGAAGCAGTGCCTCTAATGAATATCTTAATTGTACATTTAATTGAATTTGGGTGAAGATATGCACATTCACGCAAGCAATGCAAGTTGCATGAAGAGATGTCTGTAAGTTGCGAGTGCCTTAATTCAGTTTTGTTTTAATTGAAACTCGTTCAGTCAAGAAGGTAAACAGTGCAGCAGAAAACACCCTTAATTTTTATTTGGGTTTGAATTTTTTGTTTTAATTGAAACCCTCATCCATCAGGAAAGAGAACGTGTATTTGCAGCTGTCAAAAAAGGTGAATTTTAATTGTATTAATTTTTAATTGAATGGTGTTGTTGTGGCTGACAACTCACAAGGTAAATTTTTAATTGCATTAACTTTGAATTAGATTTAGATTTTATTTGAACTAAATCCAGTCACCCAAGATGGGGCACAAGTAGTTCAGGGGACAATACAAAAAAAAAATTAATTAGCTCTAAATGTAGCAGTATTGCAACTCTTCATCAACGTAGCTCGGTTGCAGCTTCTTTGTAAACTTAATTGTGTTTGATGGTGGGGTCTCATTTCCCTATGTTGCCAAGTTTGAGTCTGGTGGTTCAGGTGGTGGTATCTTTCCTAGTTGCAGGTGATTTCTTCCCTTTTCAACATCAGCAATGTATGGATGCCGTCATCAACACAATGGCCACTTTTGCTAAGGCTACCCTAGAAAAAAGAACCTTTTTTGTTGTGTTCTTTGTGGTTTATTTGATTCCCCCCTCCATTTTCTCCTGCAATGTTCTTTGTTTTCTTGGATCCAATCCTTGTTCTTTAGAGATTCTATTTTAGTGCTTGGTATCAGGTTTCTCCCATACTAAAAAGCTTTAAATTTTGGTTGTCTCTAAACCTAAAGATACTCCATCTTTAGTCTCTTTTTCTTTTTTTTCATTTATTCTTCTTCTGTTGTTCTCGATCCATCCATCACTTTTAATTCTTCTCTGATGCCATGTTTCTCTCCTTGCTGTCCTTAGTCATCAGCTTTATGTCTAGTTATTTTTTCTTGCTTCCTTTCATCCGTTTTTGTTGTATGCACCATTGGTTCTGCCTATAGTGGAATAGCTCTATCAGGCTCATTGCAGAAGCATTCACCACACAATGATAATCCAATAATAGAGAAAGAAATCCGCAAACAAAACTGATATAGTGTAAACTAAGGAAGAACAAGAAAGAACTACACATAGAAAATACCTTGGTTCTATTAAAGTGCTAACGAACTTCAATCCACATCCATGACATAATTCACTATGAATAGTGTTACAACTTTAAGTTTCTCTCTCAATGAACTCACAATTTTTTGGTTTACTGTTGAACAACAACTTAGTTAACAATAACTTTTGTTGCGGGTTTCTATTTATAAAACATAACTACTGTAACTAATTTTCGTAAAACATGCATAAATGAGCAGAGAATACACGTGAATAGTGCCTTTTACTACTAAGTTGAAGTGTCGTGTAGGCAGTTGCTCTAGATGATACTAGTCTCAATAGAAGCTAAAAGACTAGATGTTATACTAAGACTATCCACTTTGGTACAAGAAGATATACATCTTCTACTAGATGGTCTAATGAAGTTAAATAGTGTAGGGACCTTAACATTGACTCTTCTCTTGAGCTTCATCTTTGCCATTGTTTCTTGCTCTTTAGGTTTTTAATCTTGAAGATACCCCCCAAACTTCGGTTGTAACAACTTTGTAGAAATATAAGATAGATATTCATACAAATGAATCCTTGTGTGTCATGAGCACATCAAAGGAACATATTATATATTGATTGTACAATACATTACATTGAGATTGGCCTAGGTCTATATATTGAAAATACATCTTACAGTCTTGCTCTACGGTATTTAATCTTGAAGATACCCCCAACCTTTGGTTGTAAGAACTTGAAGAAACCTTCTCAAAGGAAAAAAAGAAGTGTGGCATTTTGGTTGCTTTTCTTTCAAGAAAACCACCAATTGAGATTGCCTCCTGTCAATGCCATCCAAACCAAAGATAAATCTTCCAACTCATACTCCTAAAACCATCAAAGAACTTATCTAAATTGATCAACCACCAATAGGCATTCACCACCACATCAAATGTTGGAAATCATGCTTCCATCAAATTATGGAATCACTTTCAATACCCCACAACTCCTAAGACTGAAGCTTTGATGTTGTTGAAAATCTCACATCGATTTGAAATATGACCAAATTATAGTATATAAATGAGTAAAAACCTCATCTTACAAGTCAATTTTATATGATTGAGTTATAGTTAAAGTTTACTTTCTAAGATGGTATTAGAGTCTATCCTAATAGCGCTTGTTGGGCCTATGATGTCAACCATTATCAAACCGCTATTGTACCACCCTTGAATATCTAGTCTCACACTCGAGATATCTTGAAATATGTCAAAATTATATAATATACGTGAGTGCAAACTTCTCCTTACACATCATTTTTGTGAGGTTTGGATTCCACTTTCTAAGAGATACCATTTGATAGAACCAACTAGTAAAAGAGAGAAAAATGAATAAACACTCAAGAAACTAAGAGCTTTTAGTCTCTACCCGCCTACTATTATAGGACATCCATTCTCCTATTTGAGTTAAAGTATCATAGACTCTAGTTTATCAGAGAATATCCTATATAATTATTCATATTAAATATTTATTACTAATTCAAATCTTATTTATTTTTTATTGATCATTTAGATTATATAACCTTATTCGTTCTTATATTTGAAATCAATTTAATAGTTTAAGTTTTCCCTCTATTTTTACCTTATTTTATGTGTGGAAGGGAGATATATGGGAGTGAGCTGGTGGACTTGCGGATAGAGGGTCGATGGGTGTTTTTGAGCACATTCTTCTCCGTGTCGGAAGCTGTGGCTTACATGCAGGTACAAGTCAATTGCTATTGAAAACCACTTAATTTTTGTTGTATTTGTATTCAACTACAAATTGTGTAGTAACATTTTGATCTTAGTTTATTTATTCTTTTCAAATTCTAACAAAGGGTGATATGTATTAGTTTCTTAAAATTGACAGCTATTACTTGTTAAGAGGAAAAAGGTTTTAGTATGCATATAAGCTTGGCCCATATGCCCCTAGTAATAAAAATGAGCCACTACACATTGTAGTCTATCCAATTACAGTTTACTCATATATTTCTCTATCTTCTTCTTCTCTCTCTCTCTCTCTATATCTAAATGGTATCTAGAATTGAGTAGTGGTTAGAGCAATTGTCAACAATTTCTCTCCGTTGTCCTAAAAAACAAGCTACCACCAATAGTCATAAAGGAGGCCAACCAAGACTATTGGGGTGTTGAATAGGTTTTTAGTGGTTTGAACATTATTCAAATTTTACTGAAGGGAGATAATTTCTTTAGGGTTGGGGGTTCTTGCAAGACTAGTGCCTGGCTTCCCTCAAAACGCGGCTACACCTCTCTATGTTGATAATACTAATGCCATTCAAATTGCAGCCAATCCCGTCTTCCATGATGGCGCTAAACATATTGAAGTGGATTGTCATTCCATTTGTGAGGCTTTTGATACTCGTATTGTCTCTCTTCCCCACATTTCCTTGCAACTTTAGCTTGCCGATATATTTACCAAGGTTGTTCCCCGTCCTCGACACTAGTTTCTTATTAACAAATTGATGTTCCTTGACCATCCACATCAATTTGAGGGGGAATGTTAGGCAATGAGTCTGTTGGACCATTATTGTTATTTTCCTAAAAATCTGCTGCTCTGTTATATGTTTATAATAATTGCAAATATTAGGATTCCTAATTTAGGTTGTAAAAATCAGGACTTAGGATCAATTATCATTAATAGTGGTAAATGCTATGTATTATTTAAGGAGATGAATAGAGGAGTGAAGGGCAATGAAAAGAGTAGGCCTATTTCGTGACAGTCCTAGTGGCGCCTGATGTGGGTATTTGCTTCAAATTGATATTTTCTTGTCCAAAACATGCTCCCTTGAGTTCTTGTTTGTTTTCTTCCACTAGAATTGCTCCCTATTCATTTATTTCACACACTTAAACAAAGATATTAGAGGTAAAATAAGTATTCAACAACTAAAATACAAAATAATACAAAACACAATAAACTTGAGGATAAAACAAGATAAAAGCTAGGAAAGAGTTGATTTATTAATGACAACAAACACACAAAAATAGGTAGAAATGGACGTTATCAAAAGTCATAATAGCAACCACTTATATCGTTGTTTGGTGAATCTATTGAATTGGCTTTTGCATTTGGATAAGAGAAACATATGGGTGATTGATGAATACTTGTCCTATGAAACTACAATGTGTCAACCATGCTTTAGTACGTTATACGCGGTTTTCTATGAAAGGACAAAACATATATCAAGATTAGGGACCAACTAGCAAATGTGTTTACCAAAGCTTTAAATATGGTGTTATTAATTGCTAGAATGTAATCAACTATTAAAAATTTTTAAGAAATCAACCGTTACATAATCTCGAAAATTAGGATGATTGATTCCTAGTTATTAGGTGTTTTTGTTATAATTGATTTTCTAAAATAAGTATAAATACATACTGTGTGGTCTGCATTAGACACATAATACATTCAAAACATATACAATTTTATAGTAATTTTATTTGTAGCAAGTTGGACATTGTCAACATCTATGCTCAACTTGAGGGGAAGGTTAGAAATATATTGTAGTCTATCCCGTTACTGTTTGCTCATATGCTTTTCTCTCTCTACTGTCCCCACACTGCCTATTATGAATCCGTGTAGTTTAGCAGAACAGAGTGCTTTTCTTTTACTTTTTATTGGTCACCTAGGGATTTTAAATGATTATTTTAGATTAGTTGATAGGTCCAAATGAGAGTTTTGAAATATTAGCGTGAGTTTTAACATGAAGCAACTCTTTTAAGCCTAAGCCGGTTTAGTCTAGTTTATTCTTGTCTTGTGACTAACATTATCTATATTGTAAGCATCTATTTTACGCATTCCACTTTTAATCTAATTCAAAGTTTGCTGGGATGGGATGAGACTTTATTGATATGATGTGATTATTTTTAGATGGTTGACATATTGGATGATGGGATTATACCAGCCAATCTTGGATACTTTGATTATAAAGGGCTTTATAAGGTAGTGTGCACATATCTTGATAAAACTATATTGAATACAAATATTGTTTTCTCCTCACCTTTGACTTGACTTTCAGGCTATGGGAATAGCCCTTGTCACAGCACATCTAGAAGGTCACCTCAAGGTGAACACATACACATGTTTTCATTATCTAGGATGACGTATTTATGTGAACTCTATTAACTTACTGTATTTATCTAGAATGAGATTATGTCCAACCCTGAACAATTTGTGGAGCTCGATCCAGAATTGCCCGTCACGCTTTTGGATCAAAAGGAGGTATTACTTATGTTAATCATTGTTTTGTGTTGCAGGTAATATTCTTCTTCTGCTCCTTACTTTGTTATCTTCATGAAACAGGCCGGAAAAAAGCTTGTCCTCATTACCAATTCAGATTATCATTATACAGACAAAATGATGCGTTATTCCTTTAATAGATTCCTTCCTAGTGACATGGGTTGGCGAGATTTATTTGACATTGTAAGTTCTTGGAGACTATAAATGCTATATGAAGTTACCCTCTTGATTGTGGAGGAATGAAAGATACCATTTTCTTTTAACTTTTGAAATAAACCTTGCATAAATTGATATGACTCTTGGTCATGAGTAGATTGTTGTCTCAGCAAACAAACCAGAATTCTTCCAAATATCACACCCCATGTATGAGCTGGTGACAGATGAGGGTTTGATGCGTCCATGCTTTAAGGTTCAAATTGGTAGGTTCTCCCTGTCCCACATAGTATGTTTCATTGCCTTTTCACAAAGTGTACATTGTTCTTATTTTTGGATAAAGAGCAGTACATCACATGTGACTTCAAACTTTTCTTTTGTTGTTTAAAATATCTAATCAAGAATTTTATCTAGAACACAATTCCTTACTTCTATTGTTTAAAATAAAAAACAAGAACAAATTGGAAAAGTAATGAATGAATTTACTTATCTTTATATGGAAAGTGTTGTAAATAGCAAATTGAGCAAATTGAGTAATGAATGAATTTACTTGAAAGGAATAATCTGAAAGAAAGAGGATTTTACTGTTTTTTTTTTTTAATTCACTTAAAACAGTACATTAACTTCTCTATTTATAGAGATCTCAAACCTTAAAGTAATAATTACAAGAGATCTCTAGAATCTTCTAAGAGCTTCTAATAACTTCTAATAATACATTTAAATATACTACCAACAACTTTTAATATTGCATTTAATATTCAACTAACAACACTCCCCCTCAAGTTGGTGAATGGATGTCTATCATTCCCAGCTTGCATGTGAGATTATGAAATCGCTCAGTGGAAAGACCTTTCGTGAACAAATCTACTAACTAAAGTCCAGGTGGGATGTAGGAAGTAGTGATAAGGCCACTATCCAGTTTCTCTTTAATAAAGTGTCGATCTATCTCTATGTGTTTAGTCCTATCATGTTGAACTAGGTTGTGAGCAATGCTAATGGTTGACTTATTATCACAATAAAGGTCATAAGTTCTTCACATGCCACTTTAAGATCATTTAGGATAATTCTCATGCATAGCAATTCACACACCCCTTGTGCCATAGTTCGGAATTCAACTTTTGCACTAGACCTTGCAACAACATTTTGTTTCATACTTTTTCAAGTCACCAAATTTCCACCCAAGAACATGCAGTATCCTGAAGTGGATTTTCTATCTATGATAGACCCTACATAATCCGCATCAGTATACACTTCCATTATTAATTTTTCATTTCTCTTAAACAGTAATCCCCTTCTTGGACTTTTCTTCAAATATTCAAGGATCTTGTTTATAGCCTGTAAATGTCTCTCCCTTGGATCATGCATGAACTGACTTACAACACTCACAACGTAGGCTATGTCTGGTCTGGTGTGAGCTAAGTAGATGAGTTTCCCAACTAGGCTTTGATATTGGCCTTTATTTACTGTAGAACTGCCTTCATCACTCTCAATTCTATGGGTTTGTTCTATAGGAACTCCAGTAGTCTTGCAATTAATCATACCCGTTTCTTTGAGAAGATCAATAACATCCTTTCGTTGGGAAATAAATATGCCTTTCTTTGAGTAAGATACTTCTATCCCAAGAAAGTACTTCAATTTTCCTAGATCTTTCATTTCAAATTGGGCAACAAGCTTTTCTTTCAAGATTTGTTTCTCATGTTCATCATCTTCTGCAACAATCATATCATCAACATAGACCAAGAGTAGTGTAAGTTTACCTTCTTGGGAATGTTTGATGAACAAGGTATGGTCACCTTGACTTTGTCGATACCCCCTGGAGATCATAGCCTGTGTGAGTCTACCAAACCAAGCACGAGGGGACTGCTTAAGCCCATATAAAGCTTTCTTCAACCTGCACACTTTATTCCTTCCTTTAGTAGATCAAAAACCTAGAGGAATTTTCATGTATATTTCTTCCTCTAAATTTCTAATCAGGAAAGCATTTTTCACATCAAATTGTTGCAATTCCCAACCAAAATAAGCTGCCAATGAGAGAATGATTCTAACTGTATTCATCTTTGCCACCGGAGCAAATGTTTCCTCATAATCAACACTATAAGTCTGAGTATATCCTTTGGCAACTAACCTTGCTTTGTAACAGTCTAATGTGCCATCTGATTTATACTTTAGACTAAAAACCCATTTGCATCTCTGACTTTTTATCTAGTGGCTTGTCAACAATTTTCCATGTTTGGTTCTTTTCTAAGGCACTCATCTCTTCATTCATGGCTTGAATCCAATTCTCGTCTTTCAATGCTTCTTGAATTGATGTAGGGACTCTAATTGCATCAATGGCAGAGAGAAAACTTTGGTGCTGCATAGAAAGGTGTTTAGTGGTCACAAAATGAGAGATAGGATACTTGGTACAAGACCGAGTTCCTTTTCTCAAAGCAATGGGCAAGTCATCAAGGTCAGTTTCACAGTTACTATTCAAAGAATTTTCCAAAGGTTTACGGGTATCAATAGAAGGACTACTTACCCTTGGTTTAAACAATTGAAGTTGTTCTTGGATAGAGTTAGGTTGCTTTTGTCGCCTTTGGTATTGTATACCGAAAAAACTCTCTAGATGACTAGAGTTTGAAGATGACCCTGACTCTGTATTGTTCGGAGCAATTTTAGAGACATCCATAGAAGATGTTTCTGGAGAAGTATTAGGAGAACCAAGAGTATTATCAGAATGAGATAGTTCCTCTATGGAAGGTACAAAACATGACTCAAGAGATTCAAAAGACCCAACTTCAAAAGAACTCTCCCCCTGAAGCTGAGGACACGTGTAAAAAGATTTAGTTTCATCAAAAGTAACATCCGTGGAGGTGAAAAACTTTCGACTTGGAGGATGGTAACAACGATATCCCTTTTTATTAGATGCATAACCAATGAAGATGCATTTAATAGCTAGGAAACAACTCATTAAAATTACAAATGGTGATAGTGTTCCTGTATGCGATTTTAAAATATGAATATTCTTCTGTATTGAAGGATGTTTTGTATTTCCTATAATAGGCCACTAGTCTTATCTTTCAACAAAAGCATACAAAAGATTTGAACTAGTCTGTAACCTTTTTTCTTCTTATTATGTATTTCAAGACCTTAGCATAAGGAAGACAATTTAAATTCCTTAGGAGTAGAGTCAATTGTGGCCACACATGGACTATACCACATCTAGGTCTTTTTGATTGACTATATCACTGATTTGGCATATGAGGAATTCACAAGGTTTAAGAAGCAGATTCATATTGACTCTTCTACACGCATCATTAGAAAATATGTTAGATTAGTGGGAAACACTTTGAACAAATCTATGCATAATGGTATGACAAATTTTGTAGGTGCTTAAGTGTTTTTATGTTAACTCACGACCTAGTAAAGTGACATCTATTATTCAAGTCGATGTGAGATTTCCAATACACCCCCTCACAAAACCGACTTGTAAGATGAGGATTGCACCCACTTATATATTGTGAATTGGCCTTATCTCTAGTCGATGTGAGATTTCCAATACACCCCCTCATTCCGAGGTAAATTCATCTCGTGTGTGGGACTAGAAATTAGTGGGTGGTCCGTTAGCGGCCCGATAGCGGGTTATAAATGGGATTTAAGTCTACTCCACAAAACCGGCTTATAAGGTGAGGATTGCACCCACTTATATTATTGTGATTTGGTCTTATCTGTGGTTGATATGGGACTTCCAACACAAGTTATTTGGAAACCTCCAATGGTTATTGGATTAAAGTCAATACGAATGGAGCTACTAGGGGGAGTCTAGGTTTAGCGGCTTGTGTTGCCATTTTCAGGAATAGTAGAGGAGAATATATTGGTAGTTTCTCATCTTTTTCAGGAGTTCAGAATGTTGTTATGCTGAAATTATGGGAATCATACATGCGGTGGAATATGCTTGGAATGCAGATTTTAGAGAGCTTTGGATTGAATGTGATTCAACTTTTGTCTGTTTAGCTTTTACATCCCTTTCTGTTGTTTGGTGGAAACTTAAAGGAAGATGGTGTAAATTCAGTTGTGTAAATCCATGGATTTTAAAGTTTCTCATATTTTTTGGGAAGGTAATCACTTTGCAAATAAGTTGGCAGCTTTAGGCCTATAAAACAAAGAAAGTTTTAAATGGTACTCGGTTTTGCCTCCTTCAATAAGTTTAGATTTTTTTCATAATAGGATTCTTCTACCTATGTTCAGATTTGTTTGGGTTTTCTTGGCAGTTTGTTTTTTTATTCATTTTTCTTCCCATATTCAGAATTGTATAGGCTTTTTGGGAAGTTGTTTCATCTGTTTTACATGGGTTTGGTTTGGTCCCCCTTGTCTTTTGTTTCTTCGTTTTTTGTTGTTTAATAAATTTGTATGTGGTGGCAAATAACATATGTCCTTTAAGGTGTCAGCATAGCTGAAATGTCAAAGTACATAATGATGCCTAACATAAGTTTTATTTAAAAAATAAATTAGGATTTTCAGTTATTATGTCTGTATGTATTCTATTTAAGAGCAAATTCTCCTCTATGATCAGAAACAATTTTCCTAAGGAAAAAAGACTGCCCTATTTGAAATGGAAAGTCTTGGAAAATTCAAGTATCTCTTCATAATAGAGGTTGCTTATTCCAAAAGGCAATGACTTTGAATGTATCATGGAGAATGCAATGACTTTGAATGTGCAACTTTGGAGTTATTTTTAGGATGTTTTAACTTTGTGTTGTACTTTGTTACCATATTCCGCAGGTGGTTTGTACTCAGGAGGGAGTGCAAAGATGGTTGAAAGTTCCCTGAATATACATGGCAATAACATACTTTACATTGGAGACCACATTTACACTGATGTTAACCAATCCAAAGTCAATTTGCAATGGCGAACAGCATTGATATGTCGGGAATTAGAAGAAGAAGTGAGTACAATCTGTTGACGCAGCAACTTTTGTTAGTGTAGTTTATGATCAATTAAATTTGGTTACCTTACACAGTTTTTTTTTTTATGTTGTGAATCATGTCTACTATATTGAGCAATTATAATGCTTCAAATGCTCTCCAAAACTGAAAATTTCTTTGTGCTTTATCAAATGCTACAAATTCAGTATAATGCCTTAATTCATAGTCGAGGTTATAGACAATCACTGTTGGAGCTTATAAATCAAAAGGAAGTTGTTGGTGATATCCTTAACCAACTACAACTAACTCTACAGAGGCGAAGTAAAAGGCTTAATGCTCAGGTAAGTTTCGTCCTTTACTTCTCAAAGGCACTGTTCAGTTATAGAATCTTGTAAAACTAGAAAGTAGGAGTGCTTTTTAATTTACTTTTCATGTATCCTTAATTACATTCTACTAAAAATAGGAAGTAGAGAGAAACTAGATTTGCTAAAAGAATTTTTTTTATTAATGTTAGTGAGTGATAACGAAAATACCCATTATATAGGGTGAGAAATCTGGCCAACTATCTAACAAACAACTAATAGTTAATTATATTGTTGTCCAGCTTTTGTAAAGCTACTTTTGGGGTGTACCCAGTCTAGGGATTAAGAGTTAGATTGTAGCTATTCCTTGCTATGTACTTCTCTAATCTTTTCATTTATCAAAAATACATCACCGAGAAAAACTGTGATAAAATCATAATATCCCAAAATAGGAAGAGAAGCATGATACAAGGTGAGGTTCAAATCAATAATTTGTTTATGTTTTCTTTCAACTATACCATTCTCATGGTGCGTATGAGAACAGATGAGCTGTGAGAAATACCATGATTAGATAAAACGGTAATGAATGACCAATATTCTCCACTCCAATCAAAGTGCACATTTTTTATTTTTGAGTCGAGCTGTAATTCAATGATTGGCTTAAAAGTTTTAAAGACAAATAGTGTACAAATAGTGTTTCAAATTTAGACTATGTAGGAAAAATCTAATTGAACCTTGAATAAGCATCAGTCAAGGACAAAAAAAATTATATTCTGCGTCAGAGGTAATTCATTAATATCTGCTCTGAGAATTTGTATACATATTGATTTTTCTAATTCTACTGTGAGAATTCATATTGAATTTTTTGTTGTTGAATTTGCATTGTGTTACTTGTTATATTTTCTTAATTGAACAAAGATAAATTTAATATGAATATTTATTCAAGACTGCAAAGTTATATTTCTATTAATACTGATATTAAGATTTTTCATATGTTTTAAAGACCATTGCTGCAACTGACATGGACAATGAAAATCTTAGTCAAAGCATGAAGAAATTACTTGTCGTTATGCAAAAACTAGATGGAAAAATTGCTCCAATGCTAGAGGCAGATGGAGCTCTCTTCAATAAAAGGTAAGTTCAAAGAAGAGGCCTGTTGATATACAAATTCTTTATATACTAAGCTATTTTTTATTTCTGCCACAGATCATCTATACACACACACACACACACACATATAGCTTATATAGCTTATGTATACTCAGCTGTACCCTTGGTTGGATAATGGACCTGAGTTCCTTAAACCTTAAAGTAGTTGCTGTTTTCTAGAAATGCCATATGCAGGTCCTGTTCTTGGTCAAGGGTATTGTTGGAATGGAAGCTCGTTCATTGCCTGCCTCAATTCTTAGGATATAATTTATATTTGTAAGTTGAAAATATGGAGAATTCTTTTCAATGAATATACCAGGCAGTCAGTCCTCCTTTTTATAAATGGGAACTACATCAGATGATATCGTAAAATAGGGAAACTATATCCTAAACAAAGGCAAGAAAATATCACAACAATGAATTGCAAAAATAAAGGCTAAACTAAAAAGGAACAAAATAGTTACTAGCTATTCATGGAAACAAAATAAATACAACTTTATTGGTGGGGTATTAAAGCGTTTAACTCTTCTAGAACTTTTTCCACCCATAACACCTGACAAATTCGATGAGTCATTGTCTAAATCAGCTTCTGCATTGATTCGTGCTATTACAGGTTTTTTTTTTCTTCACCAACTACCAGATTTCTTCCAACAAGACTGCTATAGCCTGATGTTGATACTCAGTCTATTAATACTTCCAACCTAATTTGCATCCGTGTATGATAGGAGCTTAGTTATTATGAGATGTCTTAATTCCACATCGAGTAATATAAGATGCTTGATAGAAAATATAAGTATTTGATTATTTTCTCATAATTAAACTAGTTTTCTTCGGTGGGTTGCCCAAGTGCTTGGGTACTTATCAATTAATATTATAATTGGTTGTAAGTGGTGACCAGCAATGACAATGCTTGTAGTCGCATCACCTCCAGAAACGCCATGTGCCACCATCAACATGAGCACATATGACCCACACCCTGTTCCAGAGACACCCACTTGTCGCTGCTGCTACCGAAGACAGGCTTGCAGAGATCCCTAGTGCCATCCCAAAAGGTGTTGTCATCTGGTTTGGCTCAATTTTGAGTAGATCTTAGTTTTCTTGTCCTCTTAGCAAACTGCTCTTTTAACATTTGCTATTTATGTTTTCTTTTTCTCAATGGTTGAGGCGAAATTTAGTCCTAATTATCTTCCAAATGTGGTGGGTCCCTATTGATTTGATGGCTGAAATTATACAGTGGGGAGCCAACATATTCGGAGGATTCTAAAGGATGGTCAAGATCATACCACATCAATGGTAGAAAATGACCCTAATTTTGAGATAATGGACATTCATTGATCCTCGATGTGGCATTCCATGGTTCCTGAAGGTCGTTGTATTTCAAGAAGAACTCAAGTAAATATTTAATATGCAGACCAGGCCAATTATTGATTGATAGACACCAACTAGTGGGTACTGCTCATTTATTTGAGGGAACCTAGTTACTTGGAGAATTGAAAAATAACTTGTGGTTGCTAGGAGTTGTGCAGAAGTTCAGTTCAGATCCATGGCCCACGCAATTTGTGAAGGAATATGGATACGAAGAATGCTTGAGGAGCTTAAGGTCCCTACTAATTATACCATGAGTTTGTTATGCGATAATAAAGATGTCATTAGCACTGCAAAATTCTTGTGCATAATAATAGAACAAAACATGCGGTAACTGATTGTCATTTCATAAAGGAGAAGATTGATGATGGGATAATTAACCTTGTGCAAACTCCTAGTCATCAAACTGTTGATATTTTGACCAAGGTTCTGCCTAGAGCAAACTATTTGAACTTGAGATCCAAGTTGCACATGATTCACATCTATGACCCAACTTGAGGTAGAGTGTTGAATTCTGATATGGAATTAATGTTGCTATGATATTGGTGATAATTAAGGAAAGAAGTCTTGATCAAGGGATCGATATATGGATATCAATCAGAATTAATGAGATGTGATTTAGGCTGTTAATATTAGGATTTGATGTAATTAGAATATGATGCATTTCCTTCTTTCCCTCTTTTTTGCTACAACAGCTATAGGAATAATTATTTTTTTCTGATAGGCCAGATTAGTTTACAAAATTATTGTCGTATTATTGTTTATACCTTCTGATTGTAACAGTTACCTATCAGATAAGTATATTATCTTTTCCACAAAAACCTTTATTTTGAAGAAATTCATTTATATTCTTATTAAAGATTTAAGTGTCGTTGCCATTCTCAAAAATAGAGGCAATTGTGTCATTTATATATTAAGAACCTCAAATTTTCATCCATAAGGTAGGTAGATCTAACACAGTTTTAAGTGTGAACATCAATAAATATAAACAAATAATTTTTTTTTCCAAATTGGATTGCAATTTTTGATGAACCCTGTGAGGGTGTTAGAAGTCCCACATTGACTAGAGATAGGGTCATTTCATAGTATATAAATGGGGCACAAATCTCACCTTACAAGCCGGTTTTGTGGGGTTCAGTTAGGTTTAAACTCCACTTCTAACATGATATCAGAGTCAAGTTAGAGCCTATCCTAGCGAGCTTTCTTGGACGTTCTGTTCCACCCGATATCGGGCCGCTAACGGACCATCCACTAATTTCTAGTCTCACGCACGAGATGAATATCCCTCGGGATGAGGGGGTGTGTTGAAAGTCCCACATCAACTAGAGATAAGGCCATTTCATAGTATATAAGTGGGGTGCAAACTTCGTCTTACAAGCCGGTTTTGTGGGGTTGAGTTAGGCTTAAACTCCACTTCTAACAAACCCTATACATCACTGTGGACTACACTAAAAACTTTAGATGTATGATGATAAGGTTGAGAGGGCTAAGGAGTTCTATTACTTTTAGCAAGAGTACAACTTCCATAGTGAAAAGAAGAACAAGCAACATTTTTTAATGAATTTGAAAAAAAATGTTTAAAATATTTAAAAGTATAAAGTTATTGCTGGTCTAAAGGTTAATCCACTGAAATCCAAGTTATATGTAGATAATTAGACTGTAAACAAGAGAAGTGCTGCTGAAGTTCTTGGTTATTCTGAAGTTGCCTTTCAAATAATAAGGTGTTCCATTATTTAGAGGAGAAGCCCAGTGGAATTTTTCTGCAAGGCATTGTTGATAGAATCAAAAGTAAACTAGAGTTGGAAGGGAGCTTTGCTGTCATATATGGGAAGGACAATGATAGTACTGTCTGTGGTTCAAAACATGCTTCTACATCATGTTAGGTTTATGGTTTGGTTTGTCAGCTTGCTAAAACAGTTGGAAAGCTAGTTGTGCAGTTTTGTTTGGACAGGTGATGTTGGAAAAAAGGTTGTTTTTGTAGGTTGGCAGCATTCATATCTACGATATTCTGAAAGGGGTATTGGTCTGTTGTAAAGAATCACATTGATCTGGTTTTTGAGAATTCCACTCAAGTGGGCAACGGTAGGAATATCAGATTTGGCTCTACGCCACTAGGTCTTCTTCACATTCAAACATGGGTAATTCCACCTTTTTTACTCATCAAAGTGAGAGTCCTATGATGACTTCTTCAGCAACTCCTTTCCACCAACTTTAGGCCCTTTCACAGTTTTGCTCAACTCTGTCAACAAAACATTTTGTTGTTGAAGTTTTTCCAACTAATATAACTCTGTTACGACATAGTTATCTTAACTGATACAGTTAAGTCACAACACAGCTAACAAAACTAGCAGTCTAGTGTTCCGTTCATCAGTTTACTGACAGTACAGGGCTAATCCAACTGATACAGTATATGTCTAACGCATGTGAACTTGTATCGTCTCAGCAATTCTGATTCTAAGCCCTCTAAATGTTGTAAAACATTTTTTTTGTTTCTATTTTTCGTTGTTTCAAGAGAGGAAAACAAGCTCATCTCTTAGCGATCAACATATATGCTATTTGTGTTGCATTTCAGTTATTTATACCAGATGCTATTTGTTAACCTGCTGTATCTGCCTACATTAGGTGGGGCTATCTATCACGTGGTGATTTTTGGGATAAAAGCCACTTGATGCGACAAATTGAGAAGTATGTTCTTTCTTCTAGACACCCCAGATCTCTATTGTACCAGACTATAGAAAACGAACTGTTTTAATTTATCTCAATTGCAGGTATGCAGATATATATACCTCTAGGGTGTCGAACTTTCTATATTACACACCCTTTATGTATTTCCGCTCACAGGAGCAGGTATGCAGATAATCTTCTTTTTCTTACCTCATCATCCAAATTATTGAATGCTATTATTTGGCTGTAAACTAAGATATTTTTCTTTCTTGTTCTGCAGAAACCTGCACATGATTCATACACACACTATAGCTCTCAACTGGATCAGTTTCCTTCCAATGGAAAATTGAACTAAAAACAGAGGAGCAATAGAATAAGTCTATTTAAATTAGTAACAAGTCTATGAAAGACCCTAGATATCGTGTTTCGCAATTCTTTAAAAGTCCCCGAATAAATTGAGATTATTTGTATTTTGGGTCAACAATAAGGATGGCGAGTTAAGGTACTTTCCCGACACCATTGTTAGGAATTGCCTTAAACAGTCGTTGGGGGTCTACGTACCCCATTTCTCAATCAATTGTTAGGCTTTTGCTTTCTGCAACCCCATCATTACTAAATGCACCTTCACAAACAACAAAAAGACTAAAATAATCTCTCACTTTATCACACTACCATTGCCGCCATAGTCGTCCTTGACGCCACCACCGCTGCAGAGGAAGAAGAAAAAAAAAAACTCTTTTCATAATATATTTTATGTGTTCTGGAAAGCACATTCATAAACTTATTCTATTTTAGAAAGTTTGTTCAAAAATCTCATTCTAAAGATTATATTTTTTAAATTTTGTTCTAGAAAATTTCCAAACTGGTAATCTGGAAATCCCTTCTATGCAAAATGGTCATTGGGGTAAGAAAATAAATTGTGGGGGTGCAGAAGCAAAAGTCTAATTGTTATTATTTGGTTTTGATATTTCTTTTCTTTTTAACATAATATCAAACCTGAGGATAATCTTTTATATATATATATATAGTGAACCGTAAATCAGATCCGTTGATTCTTTCAACATATAGAAGTTTAAAGCGTACAAAATTAAAACGGTAAAACATGTATGATGCTAAATGTTGTGGTAATGTGTTGGCGACTGGTCGCGAGGAGCACATGTGCAATGTCGTTTAGTTTACTGTGTGCGTAAGTTGAAAGGTACAATGTCAGGCTTGTAATGTTTCTCATTATTGCATATTCTTGTTGAAAACGTGTTTAAAACTTCTCCTAGAATACCCCGTCCAAGACTACTATCTAAAAAGGTTATTCCAAAATTGTATTAAATATAATTTTTTGCCATTATAAATGTCAATTTTGGAAGAAAATAAATTACTATTGATTTACCAATATGTAATTACATGGTAGAGTGTTTCAGAATTAATAATTTAGAAGAAAAAAAAAACTCACCCGTAGGCAATAATTAGGAACATCAAATTTTGAAGTCATGAAACTACCATTTTCGATAACTTATTTGGGAAGTTTGTAAAAGCACCTGACATAAGTTGAATTTGTCATTTATAAGATTACATGTCCTAAAAGGAGTAATGACTAAGGTTTTATATTATGGAAACACATTTATGAAATATCGTAAGTTGAACAAGCCTTATAAAACATTTAGGAAAAAAATTGTACGAAGTTGTTGGTTTGACGTTTGATAAGGATAATCTAATTTGAAAATTTACAAATATGTTTAGAAGATATGTTTTAAAATAATAAAAAGTATTTGTATAAGTAATAAATGCAAGAATGTAACACTTTCAATTTTTATATTCGTTTACTCTAATTTAGCTTACATATAATTCTCTTTCATACATGTAAAAGGGTTTTGGTATTAATTTTTTTATTATAAATATTATACATTATAATTTGACTTAATCGAGTATACCAAACTACGCATGATTATTTTAAGTGCATAAAGTCATCCTGATTATCTTTTTTGTTAAGTATTAGAGATCAAGAAACTTATAAACAAAATAAGGTTATGACATAAAAAAAAAATCTCTATATATTTTTAATGAACATATACAAGGATAGACATAGTAAATTAAGAGTTTTGGAATATGCAATCACAAATAGGAAAGAACGAGTTAAACTAATGATCAACACAAATTACTCTTATAATTTGGTTAAGTTTATTTATATAAATTTGCTATAATCATAACTAATTACATAACAAAATAATAAAAAGCTAATAACCTATCACTTGACTACTTGAATAAGGTTTGATCTAGTATACATCATCGCTTACATCAAACTCCTCGTTGTACTAACATAAGGAACATGAATCATGTATTTATTCTCGAATTTTGAGAGAGTTACATATTTTACAAATAGACAACTTCAATAGAATAAACTTTAATAGAAAAATTACTGACTTGATGAGACTCATACCAAACAAGTTATAAAATATAAATTTCTATGATAGTGGAATCTGATTTGTCATATATAATTGAATTCCTTTCAGTTTCAAGTCATTAGGGCGTTTTGGATTCTTGAAGTTTGCAAATCGAAATTTCAAATACCAGATAAAAAAAAGGAAAAAAGTGATGACCGGTGATGTGATCTTTTGTGGTATATAATAACTTAAAATTTGTCGGTAAAATTTATCGATAATTTAAAATTTTTTTATCAACGAATTTATCAACAGATAAATCCATCGATAAAAAGAGCAGAAAATTTCTCATTCAAATTTGTATTGTTGAAAGATTATTCTATTGGTAAAATTCGTCTACTTACGTAATTTAAAATCTATTGATAAATTCGTCGATAATATAAAAATAATTTATCAACGAATTTATCGACAAATTTATCCGTCGATAAAATATTACCCC
>Ga0214544_1000487_pt1 | contig 72608 bp, 41 predicted proteins | sample CNSS3metaG_FD_160074 | JGI IMG/M metagenome (GOLD analysis project Ga0214544, IMG submission 160074) | Root nodule microbial communities from cowpea collected in UCLA plant growth center, Los Angeles, California, USA - CNSS3 | ecosystem: Host-associated > Plants > Roots > Nodule | place: USA... | reverse complement strand
ATATATAACAATAAATAAAACAAATGCATATAATAATTAATAATAATAATAATAAATATTATTAATAATAATCTCAAATAATAGTAATTATTATTAAAATAATAATAATTTAATATAATTTATCTTTTTATTAATTTTTTTATTGAAATTTATTAAATAGTTTTTAAAATTTAATATTTTTAAATAATCCAAAAATCTTCATATATTTTTATCATCGAGAATATTCTAATAATCTTCAAATTTTATCTATTATAACTTTTTATTTTATCTATCACATCACTTAGTAACTTTCACAAAATTCATTTCAAAATCTACTCATCTTTCTCTCTAAAACTTTGTTCGCTTGAACCGATTGATTTGAATAATCAGCCGATTTGGAGCGATGCACTTTTAATTACATTCGTGTTCGATTATAGTAAAATACTATGACTTGAGACGATGGATTTTTCAAATGTAATAAAAACTTCATCTTCTCCTTGATGAACGGATTTGGGTGAATAAAACTACATTTTACCAATTTTCCCCTTACACATATTTCTTTTTACTCTCATTTATGTACTTGTCATTATGAATAGTTATTATTAATAATATATGTATATAATAATTAATAATTAAAATTAAAATTAAAATATTATTAAAATTTAATATTTTTTATTTATTTAAAAATTATTTAATTTTAATTTTATTAAAAGGGTAGTTTGGTAATTTTTAAATTTTATTTATTATCCATCTTTTTAATCTATCACATCTTCAAATCCATTCACTTTACCCTCTAAATTCACTAAAAAAACACACCTATTTATATACATAAATTAACATAAATCTATCTTTACACTCTCTTAAATTCATCTTTTCAAGTGAAGAGAGACTCTATCTACACAAAAAAAACCCACGTAATTATCCATTCCATATAAATTCATCTCCACCTTATTTTTTTCATGGAAACACGAGAAAAGGAAAGAGTTGAAAATCAAATAAAAAAAATACGAAAGTAATGATTTAATGATTTGTAAAAGTTAAAAGAATTGAAAAACAGAAAAGTAAATTTGACCAAGAATTGATGAAGAAAAAGGGTTTTGGTGGTGGGCAGCTTTTATAAGTAGTAAGTTGGGTAGATATAGAAGAGAAGTTTAGGTGTAGGAAGAGTGCAGAGTGGATCTATTGCAGAAATCGAAAGAAGATTTTAGAAAGAGACTTAAATACAAACCCTTTGGCCTAGGTGAAATTTCTGATTTCATTTGTGATTCCTGAGTATCATTCCCTGTGCTTCAGATACCCAAAACCATAACGCAATGTCACAAATACGGAAGGATACACTTCCCAACATAATTTACTACTAATATATAACACAACACAAGGACAACTCAGTTCTTCTTTTCGTCGTACGATAAAGAGATGTCTCTGCAATTGCCCCATCACAATAAATTGTTGGAACAGAGCAGCGAGCCGTAGGAGTAGGACTGATTCAGAGCTAGCTATACCCACTTAGCCATGCCATGCATGTCAAAATTATTAACGACTTTAGTTTAACTCAAACTTGATGAAGCCATAAAAACATGTCTTAAATGGTGCGACAACAGACACACAGAGAAGTAAATAAAATTAGTGGCATGCTTAAAGCTGTGATTAAAAACAGCCATGAGATGTTGCTTTCTTTTGAAATTGTTGTACAGTGTTGTTACATGGGTGTTTTGTAGGCTCGATGTCCGAGGAGAAAGAAGAAGAAAAAAAAAAGGGCTAGCTAGGTAAAGATAGTGGAAGGTGTGAGAGAAGAGACAGAATGAGTGAAAGGTGATGGTAGATATGGTGGTGGTTGTGGAATGTGGAAGCTAGTTGTGGTTTCCAGCACACCACTAACGCAACAAGTAACCTTTTTTCGCTCTGCTCTTTACTCTTGTGCACCAAACTATGGTACGAAATGTCACCACTTGGACACAGTAAATTAATTAAGAGTTTTTTCATTCATTGATTTGGGCCAATGTCTATTTTTTGCAATCAAGGGTTTGTAATGAGAAGATGATTATGAGTTTTGTTTTCTTTTGTTGGCTAACTTTCTCCCGAAAGTGGTGTGGTAGTGTATGTATGATTTCTTTGTAAGACAAAAACAGCGACACGCACTTTATACTGGTCAAAGTCAGACATGTCCACTCCACTCCCTCAACAAGGATGAGATGAGAGATGTTGATTTCTTCTTCCATTTAAAATCGCAGACCAGGAAAATAAAGGAACAAAACCCCTTTATTGGGACTCATCAACCCTTTCCACAGATCCTACTATTACACCTACATATCTAATAACTCAGGATCATCTTCATCTCACTCTTTTCCATCATTTTATGCTATTAAATATATAAGATTTAATTAATTGGATGGTAACTATTTTTGTTAATTTAGTATCTACTTTTAAAAATGTATTAATTTAGTTTTAATTTTTAAAAAAGTGTTTTTATTAGGTTTTTTTTAGACAAAAATGACTAAAACTGTTAACTTAATTCATTATTTTTACTACTAAATTTTAATATAAATATAAATATTTAATTTTGTAAATCATTTTAAATATCAATACAGTTAATAGTCTTAATAATTTTTTGCTGAAAAAAACCTAATTGAGATATCTTTTCAAAAGTTGAGAACACTTTTCTAAAAGTGGATACCTGACATATCTAAATTAAAATGAGTACCATCCTGTAATTAAATCAAAATGAGTACTAATTAAACTAACTTGTAAATTATTGTGGACCCTCCTTCTCCTACGATATTCTTACTCACCACATTGCTTTGTTTTTTCTTTCTACTGCTAGATATTGAATTTGTTAATGCTTGAGCACATTGTAGAAACATGTGAGGAATGATTAGAGATGATTTTTGAAAGTTGTGTGTATTTGAGTTGGATGATTTGTCAGTATCTGTGATCATTTGTAGAGAAGGTTTTGAAAGAGAGAATGGAGATTGGGATAAGGAGAATGTGGTGGATGGGTGGGTATTGTTTGGTTAATGTACTCATATATTTAATATTTAATATTTATTTTGATAAGTCATTTTAATTAAATTTCCTTTCTCTATCTTCTTTATTATTCCCTTCTTTCAAATAAAATCAACTCAAGGGATTGCCTCTTTCCTTTTCTTAAAAACCTTCCCCTTTCCTTTTTTTTTCCCTAAGTAAAAGCCCCGTTACTAATTAGTAATAAATAATAATGTTTATTTATTAATAAGAGCCCGATTAATTTGTATTGGATTTTTTTTTTCAAAAATTTTATTATAATCGTAAAGAGAAATACACAACGTGCTTGCATAAATTCGGTAATGTTATACTTTTAAGTATTAAAATTCACGAATCACTATGCATACAGGCTTGATTTATGAAGTCAACCTTTTCCATTTTGTTACGATGCTGAAGAAGGTACATTATTGCCCTGGACAATTAATCATATTATATAGCAAGTTATCATTTCACCATTTTCTCTAGGTACTTACATCTCTTGTATAATAATTAATTTAACAGAGAGAATAATGCCCTGCATTTAATTATTAAAAGGTACTCGCTCAATGATTTCAAGTGAAGGATTTTTAAAACATTTTCTAATATTTTAAAAGTCAAAGTAATATTAATGAATTTTTTTTACCAATGATGCCTTTAATTTTTACATAATTTATATAGCAATATAAAAATGAAACAAAACTTGTTCTCTTAGTTTTTGTGATACTTTGGTACCAAGTTAATGCAAATTTAAAGTTTTAGTATTCTGTCTTGATGATCAATAAATATGTATTTGGTTTTTTCAAAGAAAGATGGTTGAGTTGTTTTTTATATTTTAAACATTTTACAATGAAATTAAAAAATAATTCAAATTTTTTGTTCAAACTTTGTGGATTGATAATGGGTTATTGAGTATCTTTCTCATTTTTTTTTGTATTTTTATGATATTCTTCGTCAAATCTAATGTGTTTATAAATCTTAACAAAATAATTGAGCGCAAAAATAAGTATTTTGTTAAATTAACAAATTTCGATAGGATAAGTTCTAACTCTGACTTAGATATCATGTTAATAAGTGAAATTAAAGTTTAACTCAACTTTATAAAGTTGGTCTTGCAAGGTTGAGGTAGATTTAAAGTGTATTTTTACATGATAACCGAGTCACTATTAGAGTTTATCATAACAAAGTTTGTTGTTTGAGAGGTTTATTGTTTCACTCCTATAAGATCACCCATCAAATTATAGTTTTATTTAATGATATGAGGATGTGTAGTGGAAGTCCTACATGGACTAGAGACGAAACCAATTTATAGGATGTAGGTGAGGACAAATCTTATCCTACAAACAAATTTTGTATGGTTGAATTAACCTTAACGTTTATTTTCTAATGTTCTACTGCAAACTCAATTGTCCTACATTGCTTAGTAGTCGAGGCCTAAGGCGGTGTAAATATCATTTTCTATTTCCATCCTTTGAGGTGCTTTTCAAGGAAAGAATCATGACACAATACTCATGCCAAAAGTTGGACAATACCAAATATGTGATGGTTGATAGCGTAAATACACCACTACATGATGATCTGACAACAATTCTATTATCATATTTATGATCTAAACATCTCTCTTGTGTTTGATATCAACTTTAAACAAAAAGTAATTATTTATATAAGTAATTTCCACCAATTTCAAATAATTTTAAATTATACATGACACATATTTTATTTATTGATAACTGATTTATATTACAAGATGAGTTGCAATTTCGTAAATTGAACAAAAAATGTTATATATCTAGCTTTTTTTTAACTAAATGTTGAAATACATTAAAAAGTGGGCAACTATACAACATTTTTATATGTATTAATTTTATTTAACCAAACGCGTAAAATATAAGATATAAATTTCCCCATAATGAATTAAACCATGATGGTAAGGGGGAGTAGAGTTGTTGAAAGAAAAATATTATAATATTGAAGTTGAGGGAATGAAATGAAGACATGATAAAATGAAAAGGTTATTTTGAGGTACAATAATTCTTTGAATTTATTGATTTGTCCAAAACTGAGGATCCCTCTCTGGGAAGTTGTACTAAGAAAAAACAGAGCATGAGTGTGTGAGTTATGGAAGATATTGGGCCACAAAGATCTTCATCCAGCTGGGTCAAGAGTGAAGAAGAAGGGTCCGCAACGCAGAGTCAGAGCTTAATCATAATGTTTTCCCAGTAATCATAAAATACCACAACACTACATAATTGCTGCAAAGGGAACATAACATAACTCCCATGAATGAACTCAAATAATGTTCTGTTCCAGGGTTCCCCTCTCTCAGTTCACTTCCATCACCTCTTGCTTTTTACCTCTCTTTTCACTTTTCCACCAAACACAAATTCCATTATAAAATAATAAAAAAAATTGTTGATCATTGACGCAGAAGATTGTAAAGCTTTGTCCATGATCATCTCTTAAAATATTGACCATTGTATATATAATAAAAGGTAACAAACGACTAAGATAGATTGAAATTGACGTGTTATAGTGGTCAATGGTCATGTTAAAAGTGTGAAAATTTTTCTATTTATTTAGTCATGTCATGGCATAAGTCAATTGCACTGAGGATTCATATTGTTGCATTATTGTAGTAGAACTTACTCCACTTCATCCACAAACAGTAGTTGCCCAAGCATACGCTCAATTATTGTTCATGGCATGTTCAAGTACTTATAAGTAAATAAAATAAAAGAGAGTTATATTTTATAAATTAAAATTAATTTGTGTATAAATTAATTTCTTGTAAATATAAATTAGCTTGCACTTCAATTAAGTTTAGATTACAGAAAAATTCATTTTATATTTTTAACTTTTCTACTCTTTTTTTTTATAGAAATAGTTATCTAAACAAAACCTACGTATTTAACTGTATATAATAAAATAATTGACTCATTGGCAATCCATTTTAACTGCTTTAAAGGGGATAAAGATGTTTGGCAAATAAATATATCAAAAGGTTAAAAGTAAACTTAGACAGCAACTTTACCTAATGAATATATCACAGAATGGAAATGGATAAAGACTTTCGGCTTAAAAGGGGGAATTTTAACTGATTAGGTTTAACAAGAGTTAAAAAACGAACTTTGTTATGAGTAAAGAAGAACTTCATTTGAATATCATAATCTCAACCTGCTTGAGTAAAGAAGAACTTGACATAAGTCTGCAGCAGGTTAGAAAGCGAAGGGTTTTGGTAAAAAAAAAAAAAAACATCAGTTATAACAATATTGATTGTTTTAATGATGTCATGTTACTCTGTTAAGTTCTAAGAGCTTTTTAACTTTAAATGGATTTTTTCTTCTTGCTACAGCTTTTGCCATTCTTGCATGTACATAGGGAAAATTATCGAAATTTAATGCAAAGTAAGAAAGTATTTTCTCATGATACTATTGGTCAGGGATTGACGTAGTGTTTGGAGCTCGATTCCACATTCGCGACCTGTGTTTTGGAACTTAAATATTATTCACGTTAATTTGATTAAATTACTATTTTACTCTAAATAATGTGGTTTTACATTAGTCTCCCAAACAGTGAATTGCTGCTGGGAAATCCCTTTTACCCAAGGGAGAAAATAAAATACGATCATATATGCTGAAGTGCTGAACCACATGGTTTCTAAACTGAGATATTTAGCTTATTTTTTATTTTATTTTTAAATTTAGGCTTTGAAGATGAAAAAAAAAGTCACAACATTATAAATCCTTTTATATAATGTTTAGAAAATTTATTTTTAATTTATACATAAATCATTTTTAATTTACAAAGAATTTTTTTCCTAAGAAGTCAGTTCGCCCAAAAACATTCTTAATGAATAGGTAAATTGATGTTTAATTTTAAAATACTTGCCTTTGGGTCGTGAATTTCGTTGATGATTTGTCATTATTAGGCATTCTTTGCAACGAGATAGTTAGTTTAGGGGTATCCTTCACATTTGATTTGAATCCAATTATAAAAGTTCAGTCATTATTATTCTATCTGATCAATGCGTTAGAGATTTTACATCCATATCTAAGTATTGCGAAATTAATCTCACTGGTTCTTGAAATTATTCGTCTAAGTTTTTCAAATTTTTAAAGATTATTCACAATCAAACTTACCTCCCATCTTGAGTTGAAGTCACTTGGTTAACACCCACGGCCATATCAAACTTTCATACCTGAAGCAAAAAAGAATATCCATACTCATAATAGATCTAAAGCTCATTAAAATGTGAAAAGATATCTAAGCGAAACATATTATGTGTCAATTATTTTATAAAGTGAAAGAACATCCTTTTTCTGTCTCCACCATCTTAGCCTCCTATAGTGTAAACCCACCAAAAGACCGAGTCACATCTTCACTAGGCCCCACCACTCTGACCATAGTAGGTTAGTCGATCACGTTGTTTTCTATACTTGCTATCAATTTTTGGAGTATGGGAGGTATATGAGACAAAAGAAGTTAGTAACTTAATGGAGACTGTAGGGCTATGTTATTTCCTATTATTGATGCTAAAGTTTCAAATTCTTGTTAAGGGTTAGAATCAAATATCCTTTGAGTTTGTAGCCATGATTCTAAGCCCTTGGTGAAATTATAAACCATATTAGCCTGGGGAATATGTTACTAACGGTAATACTAACAGAAAGGAAATTTGTTGGAATGTTTGACTTATCATCAAGACTAACATGACTCAGTTAAAAATCTCAAAGCAGCCAGACATAGTTTCTCTTCGTTTTGACTTGTGCAGAGTTTCTTACTGAAGACCCTTGCCGAGTATCGACATGTACATGTCGGATCTCAACTACTACTAAATGTCCCGTGACTAATATAGCTGGATATAGGACACCTCAATCAAAACCCATAATCCAGAGTTGGTACGCAGTACAACCCTAGGCTTCCTTCTCACTTTCTAGACTTTTACGGGTTCCGGGTGTTTTTTACCTCGTTATGGTGATTGTCTGAATCTCTGGAATGAATCCAAATTCAGGTTGAAAGCATCCTCCAAAAATTACGGGGTTAAAATTCAAATGCCGAAGCCCATGCAACAATAAAAATATGCTCAGACTATAGAATGACATTGAATTTTTGTAAACTTATAATATTACAGGTCATTAAACAACAGAATTCCATTCCTTACTGCCAACCAGACAGTTACCCAACTACCAATTTGCGTGCCCAATAAAATGTTTTACAAAACTTACAAGTCAACAAAGTGAAGCCCACTTCAATAATTTTCTCTGTTTCTTTCATAATAAGCTTGATATCCCAGTCAATCAATGGCTATCTACTTCCATTGACAGTATAGGTAGGCCAGAGAGCAATTAGGGGGAAAAGCATATGTAAAAAGCTATGAGCAGACCAAAGTAACCAAATTCCAGTATATATACATCAACCACTCTCACGCTTAAAATGTCGTCGAATAAACCTTTCCGCATGAGTAGGGTACTTATCTCTAATGTATTCCCGAAGGCACTTCTGATAGGAGAAATCAATCCAGCCACCATCAGTTCTTACAACAAAAAGACACCTTGACTGTCGATATTGGGGATGGCGGTCAACCTACAATAAAAAAAGTCACATCCATATCATGCACTATTTGTCCGCTTTGGGGTGTACCCAGAGCAGATCAATGACAAGAAAATCCAAAAAATAATAATGGCTGAAGTTCCAATCTTATGTACGTGAAATACATAGGAGTTGATAGTTTAAAAATAAAATGAGATAAAGGATTTTACCCCTGTAAAGTATAAGGACATGGACATCTTACTAGATTAATGACCTTATTTACCAATTTTTAATTGGAAAGCAGGGGGTTTGGTCTTCAGAATTGATTATCATATCAATCACAAGAAAGTAAAAGGTTGAAGCGAAATCCAAATATGAAGTGCTTTATTCCACAACAATGCGTTTTGGAGGACATACTTTCAGGATCATTTAAACAAGAACCGATTAGCACAAACATCATTTGATCAAAATTAACATAACAAGCCGATAAAATAATAAAAGTATATCTATTTTGCTAAAATGTAAATGAGAATATCAGAAAATTCAGAAAGATCCACACATATATACCTAATGTATTATTTATGAGAGGTGCAACAGTAAGTACATTTGACATAACTGAGGAGGTAACATAGATAGTAAATTAGTAATAGAAGATGACAGCTCCTTCAAAAGGCAAAGAAAGTAAGAAAGAATGAAAAATCTTAACACCTTACAAAGCACAAACTAAAAGAAGTGCATAGTGTATAAAAGGTCCTTTTGCAATTTGATTTTTACTCTAGTTTAGATTCTACAATATTTTCCGCATAGTTATTATAGTAACTATAAATTACTCCGTGTCAGTGCAATGAGCTCCACAAAAACACATTCTTTTTCGCTGGCAAGAAATCAAATTCGTTTGAGGAACTCCTTTTCTCAATGGTTTTGCTTATAATAAAATGATATGCACAATGGCACCAATAATCAAAAGAGAATCTCTATAATAACAAAGTGATAAATGGAGTTACTCGAAACAATCTGAAAACTTCAAGGATAAAACTTTGCAATTGAATTGGGAAAATGTTTAAAGAGCTTCAAATACAATTAAACCTAATATTTTACTTGAGTAGATAAAGGGCCGAAGCTTTATGTCAACATGGTTCCGACATAACTTCTACATTAATTTGAAGATTTATCAAAAAGAAATCATTTACAATTTTAAATATACAGTATTGGTTCATGGAAACTACTATTCAACAGACTACTAATGAACTAGCATGCTGATAAAAAATCCTAATTAACTAGCATTTTTCATATTATAGTTTTGGCCTAGTGATGAAGAAATCCACTTGAATGGAAGGGCAAATCTAAATTATTTAAAAATTCTATTCATAATTTCAGCTTTTAGACATTTAGCCTAATCAAGGCTCGAACTAAATTTATAAAAAACAAAAGAGATGGGAACTATAACTCTAGCAGTCATGTAAAGAGTTCCTTAAATATATTATTGGCAATTACATGTATATTTTGCACTATCAGCTATTATCAGGAGACAGGTTTTCTTCTTCTTAGGTTATTGATAAATCTCAGAAACATGTTACGAGTAATTGAGGACAAATATTACTATTAAGAGTTTTACTAAATGTTTGTTTGGCTTTTATAGGCATATAACAAATTTATCTTAAATTTCCTTTACTCTTTAAGATCCCATTTTCCATCATGATTGCTAAGTGAAGACTTCTCAACATGTTGAAGCTTGTCATTTCCAGGTCTGTTTCTCTTTTAGTTGCCTAACACTTTTCTCCACAACAGTCTGATCTTTTGTGAAAAAATCAGTCGATGCTGAATGTTCTTTGCTAAGCAATTATACTTAAATATAACAATACCAAAACACAATTCAAACCTGAAATTTGACCTTTTTGGCGCAGGAGGTTACTCCAAATTACATACGCCATCTTCTAGTGAAGCCTCATCCTAGGACTAACCCCTACAGCTACCATGATCCTTTTCTCATCTCTATTTTCCTTGTTTTTGTTCATTTTATCATGTATTTCTAACTTCCCCTAGGTTAATTAAGGATGAATTCTACTTCACCTTGGTCTAATTGAGGTACTCTTCTAGAGTTTAGATCAATTTTATTCTGTCTGTTTCTTTATAATTTTGTTCTTAATGTTTTCCTTTGATTGACCACCACTACTTAGGTCTTGAATTACAACGGAATTTGTTCATTGGATAAAAGACTAAATTGATATCTGGGATTAGAATCTAATGTTTCTCTTTAATTGAGTTTCATTTAAGTAAATATGATTCTAATAAAAGAAAAAGTGTTTTCATGAAACTATTGGATTCGACATGTTCTAGTGCATTTAAATGATAATTGAAAGAATTGGTGGTAATCAAAGAATAACGAGTTAGAAAAAATTAATCCCTAACTGCTTAACTATTCACCTCATATTGTGTGTTTCCCACTGTCTTACTTTCCATTCATTGTACTACATTGTCACATTTTATTTCTTTTGGAATATCTAGATCAACACCTATCCTCACGGTTAGTTCAACTCGCAATAACTTGATAGTGAGTGGTAATGGAAACAACAATCTACATCTATATACTTGCCCTAATTGTTTGTTTAAGGCGGGTAGCCAGTCAACAATTATTACTAGCCTATGAAGCTTGGTCATGCCTCTCAATAGGTGTGTCCCCATATTTGACATGTATATGTGACTGTCCAATTCAAAGACATCTTTTTTGTCTAGAACATAATTTTGACAGTACTCCAACACAATGGTAACAAAGACAAATATAATGATTTTCTAAAAACCCACAAATTTGTAAACTTATTGCATAAATTTCTATTATGATTGTAAAAAGAAGAAATAAATCTTAAATGATCACGAATATTTAGATCATATATGTATTATTGATAATTCTTTTTATTCAATCTCTTGTCATATCTTCATGTAATGTGGAATTTATTGAAGTTGTTAATTCGTCTTTAAATGAATCTCGATTAAAATGTTTTTTCAATGATGATGGTCAAGAAGGGGATGAAATGTCCTAAATGAATTAAATCCTCTTTTCATTTTTTGAATGTTAGATAGATGGACTAGATTCATTTTTGTATTAGGTGATAATTAATTTAGAGAATTATATTTGACAAACCTTGTTTATAGATGATTTTGAATACATAAGTATTCGTTGCTAATTTAAATAATTCATAATGATCTAATAAACATATCCATGTGTTTATTCCTACATTTTGGAGACTATACGAGTCAAAGTGTTTGTGCCTTGTCTTGTCCCGTATTCGTGTCGGTATCCGTGCTACATAGGTAATAACCCAAGGTTGAAAAAAATCAAATGAAGGGCCAGAATATAAGTTTAAAACATTTAAGCATGTCTTATCATGTGATTAAATGTCTCTCATAAATAAGCTTATTTGTTAAGAGTAACAAAGTATCAAAGGCTACATTTGACATCAAGGCAAGGGGTTTGGGTTTAATGAGTCTGGATTAGGGGTGGATCAATGGACGAAAATACATAGATTATTAAGAATTCTAAATTCATTCTATCAGAAAAAGATAGATTTAAATAAAATAAATATAGATTATAAGCAAGTGGCGAGAATCAAACCCTCATCTTTAGCTTAGACGGTTAAGGGTTACAATAGTTGATTTCATCATTTTGATTTAACATCCCTAATTCAAAACTAAAACATTAGATAGATATATGTGAGGATATGGTGAACTTGGAAGCCATGGGATGGTTCAAAGAACTGATTAGTAGCTGTTTAAATGCCATGAACAGTAACATTGGGTAAATTGAAGGGAATAATAATACTTGGCTCTATTAAGTCCGGGTAACAACAGAGTAGGCAACCTATTCCAGCCAAACAAATTAAAAGTATATTTTGGATTCTCCACTCTCCTCTTTTGCTAACATAGCTTAACCCTGCTAACCCAAAGGACAACTTGCCTATCTCTTTCACTCACCACCAAAATTTACACCATCATTGGCAACATAGTGCAGAAAAAAAAGAGAGACTAAAACAGCCAAACAAAACAAAGGAACAATGTCATAAACCAACATGAAAGGAGCCAATATATAGGTTTTGTTTTTTGGCAGAAAAAAACGTTTGGGAGAAGAGGCCCTATTGTAAGGACAAGATAAGCCAGATGACTGAGCAAAGTCTTGCAGTAGTACTTACAACGACCTTTCATGGAAAGAAAACCAGAAAGGATGAACCCAGGACCTTCTAGTGGATTGTGGACATTGTTCAATCTTAGCAGTTGAGTGAAACCTTATTGGCAGTTGTGGAGAACGTTTAATGGATTTCAGTATCTTACAGAAGTAAACCACAAGTCTACCTGCCAGTTCAGGAACCATGGTTTTACCGTTTTACGCAGGTTCTAACAGCTCACAGAGCAACCACCACTGTGCTCAAACTAAGCTTGGACATCCTTGTTAAAGTGATGTCATGTGACTTGTCACAGATACACCCCCTCCAAAACGAAAAAAAAAAAAAATAGTCCAAGGGGTGTAGATGAAAACAAGCCACCAAACATGATGAAACGAAAGTCTTAGAAAGGCTTATCAATGATGTGTAAATTAAAATTCAGGTTAAAAGACGTTTACTTAAATATTAAAAGGGTGAGAAACATACAATCTTCACATTTGCCATAGTATGATATAAAAACAGAAAAAATTGCACGATTGGAATATTTTAAGTAGTTTTTAACCAGTCACAAATAACAAGCACTTAGAAACAACTACTACAGTCAGAAGTTGCAAACTGATAAGATAAGCAATAGTAAAGCACCACAGTAATGATACATTCGCATCACAAACAGCATTTCTATTATAAAACGACGACGTACGCAATTATTCAGACCGCGCGCTTACCATAATGGATTCAAGGCCACATCCAACCTTATCTTCAGACTGTGGATGGTACACAAGAAGCTTCTCAACAACCGCTTTCTCGTCCTCCATATTCAATCGCGCTCCGTCCACGTACCTGCAGTGTGAGACACATAATATAATAAACAACAAATAAAATCAACTTGAGATATTTGTAGAAATGAAATTCGGAAGCGACCTTTCGGAGTGGAGAATGTCCTTGGCGAGCATAATGATAGGCTCGATGTCCTTCAGAATCTCCTCTTTTTTGTCCTTCCACTTCCGGTAATCAGGGTCATCCTCCCACCGCGACTGACTTGTCGGGAACTGAGCTTTCCGCACAAAGGAGTGGTTGCTAATGCCGCCAGATTTTGTTTTCTCGTCGGCTTCGTCCGACGATAAGCTGGCGGTGACGCTGCACCACGGCCTGTGACGCGCCGCGACAGCTCCGGCAGTGAAGCGTTGGTCGTTATGGAAACAAACTCGAAGGAGGAGAGCCTGTCTGAGAAGAAGAGGAGCAGCCATGGGTTATGGGGTTTTGGTTTATGGTGACGTGGTGAGTGCTGATAATCTCGTAGTGGGAATTTCTTCCTGCACCCCATATTTTCTCCCTGTACCATACTTCCTAAAATTTCAATTGTAGCCCTGCTGAAATTGATAAAAAAAATTGTGTGTAGTTTTGATTGTGTTTTAGTTATAGTTTCGGACTATCCGTAAATATTTTCGTAAGTGTACAATTCAAAATGTAATTATATTTTGAATTATCCGATTCGTAATACAATTTTAAGATACAGATCAAAATCAAAGTTGATGATAAAAATTATAATTTAAATTTACATTTTAGATCGTAAATTTGAAAAATAATTTAAAATATAAATTACATTTTGAATTATAGAGTTTATAATACAAACTTTTGCTTTAGATTAATCCGTAATATAAATTTAAAAAATAATCTAAAATACAAAATACATTAAAAATTATATAATTCATAATATAAATTTGTATTTTGAATTATATAATTCATAATACAAATTTTTTAAATAATATAAATACAAAATATATATCAAATCAAACTATTCGTAATATAGATTTAAAATAGTATCAAATTTTTAATAAGGTCTAACCAAATTATTTCACTAAACACGTGAGGGGTACGAAGAAAACATGCATTTACGTAAAGAAATTTCTCTCATAATGGGTCAGTCAAGTCCATTATAGACTCCAATCCAACACAATTTATTGTCAGCCCACTTGTTAACGGAATCGGATATCCGTTTACGAAAATTAAATTAGTATACAATTAATAAGAAAAAAATTGTAAATGTTTATTTAGGTGCATGAACATAATGAGAAGTTGGTGCATAACAACTGAGTATATTTGATTATATCTTAATAAATTATGTGTCAAAACATATCATGCTTGTATCTATAATTGGTTATGTTAGTTTAATATACATCACTGCCTTGTTGATTCATTGATTATGCTTTTGGCATACAATAAGTGGTCATGCAAATTATTTTTTGCAAAATCATTCATTATGTTTTTGTTGATAGTTGTTACTATTCACACTTCTCTCATTACACATACTAATGTTGTTGGATTCATCACTTAATTTATTTTTTTTCTTCTTAAAAACGAAACTTGGTTATCTGGTTATTTAAATATAAATTTCGTCTAAAAGTATAATTCGTCTTTTATCATTGTAGAAAATATTAATTTTTTCTCCTTCCTTCCCAGCGTTTTTTATTTTTATCAAAACACTTTTCTACCCATCCATTACAAATTAAAACTTTATATTATTAAAACAAATTTGTTTATGAAATAAAAATTTATTATACAATCAACTATTATATTGTATTATAGAAATGATAACATAAAATTATATTATAAACATATTTACATAAAACCACTATTTTACATTATATTTTGCCATAATAATAAACAAATTATGCATAACTTCATAACTACTCGTATAATCATAAAGTTAAATACATATAACAAATCATTAGCGAATATTCTTTCCTATATCACATACTACTACCATCACCAATCATTTTTACACATATAATCATTCAACCCTTTCAAATTAAACCATCTTGGTGGATCATTAATATTAATAGATTATGATTGTTATATATGTGTGATTTTGGGATTGGTTTGTTTTGAATATGAAGTTAAAGGAATTAGGATGATTGTTTGCTTTGTTGTTAGTGTGATAAGATGCATAGTGATAGTGTGAAATGGGGTTGGTGTAGATTAGGGTTCTATAGTAGTTGCTGAAATCCGAGACTACTGTGTGGATATCAGTGAGGTTAAGAGTGTAATGCGATGGAACAATGATGGTACGGGTGTTGGGTTGGGGTGGATGTGCTTGCCTTGCCAGAAGAAAATAATGCTTAGTGGATTTAGGAAGGTGGGAGAACGTTGCTGACGAATTGATGTTGGAATTCGACATGGACAGGAGAAATAATGTTACTGTTATAATTTGACATTTTATATAAAACTAATATTTTACCATTTTATAATAATAAGCATATGTCTAATTATAAACATATATAATTATATATATATATATATATATATATATATATATATATATATATATATATATATATATATATATATATATATAACATTCAATTGCTAATTGAATGTGTTAAAATATCGGTTATTAATGCTAAAATCAAGATGAGTGGCCAATCTTTACCTATTTAAAATAACATAATTTAACATATAAGTAAATTAAATATTCAAAAATTTCAAATATTATTTAAACATTATTTTAGTACTTATAAAGTTTTAAATATCGATTTACATGACTAGAAATATTTTTATCGACAGATTATAGTTTAATAATATCATTAATTGATAAATTATATTATATTTAATTATTGTTTATATATATATATATATATATATATATATATATATATATATATTATTGAATTTAATGAAATTCATTAATACTATAATTGTATTTACAATGAAAATAACATGTACATATTATTGAATATTATGAAAATAATTATGTTCATTTAATATTATTAAGGAATATATATTAAATAATTATAATAAAAATTTTAAGAAAAATAATAAAAAGTTGTTAATTATGCTTCAAACCGAATTAATTGTGACAAAATTAAATAAAAAACTTTTTTTTCAATATAACCCAAAAATCAAATTGACTCCCATCATAATTCATTTTGAAATCTCTAATATAAAATATATAAACATTAAAAAGATTCGGTTTAAAAAATAAAACACCATTATATTTTATTTATTTGTAATTATTTTCGTGACACATACGAAAAATTTTGTAATTATATGATGATTGGGTTATAAAATATTTTATTAAGTCTATAACAGTTTATTTGTTGAATAACTAATTGTCAAAATTAACACGAAGAACTAATTATAAAAAAGATTAAAAATGTTTTGAATATTTGAAAATAAATAAAAGCAAAACTTAATAGGATGGATGTTATAGGAGGGACTAGGAGTACATGGCCCTCCAAAAATTTTGATTTTTTTTTTTAATTTTTGTATAAAAAATTTTTAAATTGTATATAGTTGTGATTTATTTTTTAAATTGTATGTAGTCAAAAATTTTAAATATTTTTTAAATTATTTGTAATATATTAAAAATTGATGAGAATTATTTTTAAATATTTTGTATTTCTTTTATAAAATATAATATTTAACGTTAATAAATAAAAATACAAAATTAAATATAATAAAGAATAAAAATTATTAAGATATTTTTTATTTTATCTTTCATTATCTTTTGAGCTTTTTAAACAATGTTGTGGTCTTCTATCCTCAATGTTTTCTTTTTGTTTCTAAAGGAAAAAATGTTCATTATTTATACTCTCATTTCTTATATGTTCTTTCCCATTGTTGAAAAAAAAAACTCTATTGTCTCACCTAATAGTGAAATATTAGTTTAATAATTAATTTTAATTTTTATCTCATGAATCTTTATAAATTCATTTTTGATAAATATAAAAGAAAAAAATATTATACTATGTGTTCTTTCATAACCGATTATTAATTATATGTTGATTATTATAGATTTTTCTTTTAGTACTTATGTCTCTCAATCTTTGATTAGATTATGATAAATTATCTTGCGCTCTTTTTTTTTATAAATAAATATATTGATGAAGAATAAAAAAATATAATAATTTTTTTAAAGTAATAAAAGATAAGTTAGTCGTAAAGATGAATACGAGACAAATTTAACTTATTCACATATAATGAATCATTGAATCATGATACTAATGGTTCAATTCTTCAATTAAAAGAGTCTTTCAAGATTTTTACTAACAATATAATTATTTACATCAAAAGGGAAGTAGCAAAAAATTTTAGTCCTAATTATTAATGAGTTTAAAAATCTTAAGGAACAAAATATCATCCTTTTAAATCTGTGTGATTATTTTTTATTGTAATTATCATTATAGTAAATTATATTTTGACTCTTTCAACAATATAGATAAGATCTGTCAATGCTTGGAGAGAGACTTATATATTAGCTAAATGATTTTGTATCAACTGATAAAAACATAAAATAAATTAAAAACACATTTCGTTATAAGACAAATGAAGTTATAAGATATTCTGGATTACATGAATAAGTTTTGGAATATTTTATATAAAAATGCATTATGAATTTATTATTCTTAGAAGTTTGTAATTGTTATTTCAATGAGTAAGTTTTGGAATAGTTTATATGAAAATGCATTATGAATTTATTATTTTCAGAAGTTTGTAATTGTTATTTTAATAATGGTTTACTAATCAGGTAACTTGAATTGGGTTTTTAAATCTATATTCTGGTTTAGCAATTCAAAGTTAAATTTTAGAGTTCCGATTGAATGATCCATATTATAATTTTGAATTGTGGTTTCAAAATAAAAAATACAAATTTAGAGACTGTGTAGTACGAAACTATATTTTACGTAGTTCAGAGATCATATCACAAATTATGTAATTTAAACTAATATTTTAAAATTTATACCGAAAAGTCTATTCTAATTACATTAAGTAATTTTGATTTAGAATATAGTTTCAAATTGATTATGAATTTTTATATGAAGAATATATCAGTCATTTCTTATGGGATTGTGACAAGAAAATATGGGATTGTTTTAAAAAAAAAAATGTCCTGAAATAATTGAGGCAGTGGAGTGGGAGCTATATTGGATAAAGTTAGATCCACGATGGTAAGGAATTTGGATTCTGATTTTTGGTACTCTTCTGAAAATATATTGATATATTAAAATAATTTTTAATATTTTAAATATAAAAAATCAATGTTTATTAATATATTGAATGACTTAAATTAGCTTGTGGTTTTTGTCCAAGTACAACACTTAAGTCGTAGGTAATATTAAGTTAACAAGGGGTTATATGACCCCATGTTTAGAGGGTCCATGCCCCAAAAGAAAAGCCACTTTGTTACTACGTGCAACACAAGTGCTGAAATCAATTCTCATCCAACAACAGGACCACTCCCACCACAGACAACACAAGTAGACGCCTCCTATAGGTAATAGTGGGACACCCCGTCACTACATTTAACTCTAATTACCTTTTTCTGACGTATCAAAAGATTAAATTTATTCAAAATCTTATTAGTCGAGAGTGGAATTCAGTGATATTTTACATAAAAATGAGTTCACCGGTTCAATATTGATTACGCAGATGAAGGGGAAGTTGCAGTGGAAATATCAAACTCTAACCAATTCAGTCTCAGGATATAAATTTTGTTATAAATGCCTTGACCAATCATCGAAAGTGGAAAGGGAAATGTGAAGGTTAAGGTCCCACAGTAAAATTAGAAGAAGTTGAATTGTCTTTTACAAGGGTGTGTGTGTGTGAGTGTTTGGTGGCTGCAAGAGGCCAGCCAGATGGTACCATTCTCTCACTTTGTTTGCATTTTGGGTTTTAAATTTTAATGTTGTTGCCCCCATTCATTCCCCACTCTCTTTACTCCTTGTCCGTGGAAGATGGAAAGTGGATTACCTTTGCTTAACTGTCTCTTGCAGCAGACTCTCAGAACCATTTGCACTTCTCCCAACTCTTCCACTTCTTCTAAGTGGGTTTATGCTGTCTTCTGGAGGATACTGCCTCGAAACTTTCCTCCTCCAAGGTCATTACTAAATGCATGTGCTACACTACACACAACAATGTAAAACAGTATAACCAAATGCATGTGCTTGCCCATGAGTTTTCTTTTGTCTGCTTTCAGGTGGGAATTTGGAGGAACTGCGCTTGATCTCTCCAAAGGAAATAAAAGGAACTGGTAATAATTTTGTATGCAACTATGCACATGTTACCTTTTTCTAGAGTTCTTCTTTTATCAAGGTTTCCTTGGTTAGGATTCTTGTCTGGGAAGATGGGTTCTGCGATTTCAACGAATGCGAACAGAGGAAGAGTGGTAGTGGTGGTTACTTGAACGGTAGATTTGGAGCTGACGTATTCTTCAAAATGTCGCACGAGGTTTACAATTATGGAGAGGGGTGAGCGTTGACGTTACCTTTACATTTTCTTGCCATAACAAGATTCGTTATCTTTTCCTCTGTTTTCCAAAATTAGCATTGCGAATTTCAAGTGAAGCACGAGGGGCAAAATAATCTATATTTTGATCTCTATAATTCTGCAGACTAGTGGGAAAAGTTGCCGCAGATAATAGTCACAAATGGGTTTACAACGAGAGTCACAACAATGAGTGTGAAGCCAGTTATATTGCTACATGGAACACTTCAGTAGAGCCTGTAAGAAGTCATTGTTATAAACAGAAATAATTCAACTGTGTAATATATTTCTTAACCCCTTTCTTTCTGTTTTTAATATTCATTGTATTTACCTAACAGCAACCAAAGGCATGGGAGTCTCAGTTCAATTCAGGCATTCAGGTTGGTAAAAATCCGTTCACAAACTCTCACAGTACAAAAAGCTCATGATTTATAACGATTATAAAAATTCACTTTGGTAGAGTATAGTGATAATAGCAGTGAGAGAAGGCGTTGTGCAATTGGGTTCTTTTAACAAGGTGCATGCATCACTTTCTCACCCCTCCATTTTTGCAAAATCTCCAAATTATTAATCATCAGTTCACAAGTTCTTCAGATTGCAGAAGACCTGAATCTGGTGATCAGCATACAAAGACAATTCAGCTACCTTCAAAGCATACCGGGTGTGTTTGGTATTCAAAGATCATATCTACCCATCCAACATCCATACATTGTGAAGCCCAGTTTCATAGAAAGCAATGGAATGCCTCCATATGAAATGACCTGGAACAACAACCCTCAAATTGGAGCACCAGGACCATCTCTTTGTTCAGGTTCTCCACCTTTACCTTTACCATTACCGTTACCATTACCAACCATGCCTTGCAGTTTTGGAGCTTTGCTATCCAAGTTACCATCTGGAATCCCACTGCATAATCAAGTCCCTGATTCTGGGACGCAGAGCAGCACTATTGAGAGAGTGAAGATCGAGGACTGCGAATTTTATCCTACCCATGACGGTGATCACAAGGGAAAGGTTCCTTCCTTGAACAAGTAGCGTAATGACTCTTAATCAGAGTAGTTAGCATAGATTAAGAAAATGGTAAGCTATTTATTTTTCTGTCGTGACCACAATGTATTGTGGTATGTTTATTGGTGGCCGACAATCTATCAATCATAGCGATCACTGTTGCTGTTTCTTTCTGCGCGCATTTATGTAATGATGAATGCAAAGCAGACATTATCTAGAACAGAACTTGATTAAGCAGTGCAACTTTTTGTATCATGTCAAAAAGATATTGATGCTGCCTAACTCCCTGCTAGAAAGTTAATAGCACGCAATAATTGAAAATTAAAGAGGAAATAATGTGGTATTAAGATGAACAAATAAAGGAAGGGTGTGTGGTTAGAGATGAGAATAGCGTGGTGGGGTAGGGTTTGAAGTGTGGTGTTCCATCTGGTGGGGCTGTGTTGAAAAGGAGAGGGAAGAAGAGAGTGATAATTGAAGTGAGGAACTCAACGTCAAGCTGCTCTGGGCGACAATTGGTATTTGAGCCCTGGTCCCCAACACAGTACTGTTTCTTTGACAACTCGAGTGTGTGAAAGTTACGTGTGTGAATTCATGTGTACACAAACTCTCAGAGACACACTTTGTTAGATATTCTTGTCAGGAATTACTATCTCATCAGGTCGCATTTATACCGTGCCTTACGTTAAACTTCACTGCTTCTTCCTAGTTAGATACAGTGCCTCTATAGAATGGTTATCATTCTATTCTAGGCTTAATGTTTGGTTGAAAATAACTTATTTAATACATGTTAAGAATGAATTTACATATCAGGGTGGCATTTTAAAAATTCATTTTTTTTAAAAAAAGTTGGTGTGTTATCTATAACTATATATAAAGGGGATTCCCTCTTTTGTGTTCACATTTCATAATTCCAACTTTACCCTTTATAATTTAATTATTTATTAAATTTTTAAAAATTATACAAGTTTTTATAAAATTATTTACTTATCTCCTTTTTCTTTTTTTCTCTTACTATTCATCAACAGTTATTTTTCTCTTATTTTCTCCGTACATTTTATTTTATTTTTTATAAATATACTTTTATTTTGTTTATTAAATTAATAACATTACAATATCATCAATTATTAATATAATTCAAAAAATGCGTATCGCGCCTGTGTTTACACTAGTCTATTTTATGATTATCAAGTCTTTCATCCTTGTCTCATTCAATGTTTGATGCGATTAACTAATATGACATCGCAGTGAATAAAAAGTGTCAATTAAAATCCTAATTTCTTAATCCCGTAAACTTTTAAACAACAATTGAGTTATACATGAATTATCCTATAAAGATAAGTTTTGCATTTATCTTTCTATAAATGATAAATGATTATCCTGATAATAATGTGGTTGTTGCAATTTTGCATACAGTTTTACGCAATAATAATGAAATTACTAACAAGCCTTTGAAGTAAAAGAAATTACTAACTTGTTTTTTCAACTTATTTGAAATATTGATTTGTATTTGGGTTTTGGAGTTAGACAACAAGTATTGAGATTATATGAGATTAAGATTTCTGAGATGCGAAGTTGAAATTTTTTGAAGTATATGAGGACTATCTTGTGGTTTTTGGTGTTATTATTGATCAATTTTATGTATGAAGTGGTTGTAGTTAGATATTATATTATGTGTGTGTTTAGAAGTTTATATGAAAATGCATTATGAATTTATTACTTTCAGAAGTTTGTAATTGTTATTTTTAATAATGATTTACGATTTAGGTAGCTTCAATTGGGTTTTAAAATCTATATTCTGGTTTAGCAATTCAAAGTATTTTTTTTTTTGAGTTCCGATTGAATGATCCATACTATAGTTTTGATTTGTGGTTTCAAATTATATAATAAAGAATACAATTTTAGAGATCGTGTAATATGAAACTAAATTTTACACTATATTATATAATCGTATAATCATATTTCAGATTTTAATTTAGAGTTACATTATAGTTCAGAAATTATATCACAAATTATGTAATTTAAAATAATATTTTAAATTTTATAGCCTAAAAGTCTATTCTAATTACATTAAGTAATTTTGATTTAGAATATAGTTTCATTTGATTATGAATTTTTATGTGAAGAATATATGAGTCATCTCTTATACTACAGATGTGAAAAGAAGATATGGGATTGTTTAAAAAAGTGCCCTGAAATTGAGACGGTGGACTGAGAGCGATTGGAATGGTGTATCAATTAAAAGGATAAAGTTAGGTAAGAAATTTCGATTTTTTATTAGATATTTTTATGTTATGCTGATTTTTTAAAATGCATTAATGTTGATGTATTAAAATCGTTTTTATTATATTCTAGAACATTAGAATTAGTAAATTAGTGTTTATCGATGTATTTTAGGAGATGATCAAAATATTAACATCAAAATATAAAATACTCAGTAAATATTTAAATTATAGTTCTTAGAATCTTGGATTCTTTTAAAAGGACGATTTCTGCAAATTATTATTATTATTATTTTTATTGTTGTTCATCATCTTATACAAATTAAAAAAAATAAAACACTATGAATTATATAATTTGTTATACAAATTTAGAAGACACTATGGAGGCGCAAACTTTTAAATATTATAGTGTGTAGGAAGAAAACAAAATGGTGCAGAAAGAAATATCCACTCGAATGGGTCAGTCAATTCATTATCGACCCAAACCCAATACACTGTGTTGTGAGCCCACTTGTTAACCACATCGTATATCCGTTCGCTTTTGTAAAATCACAAAATAAACATTAAGTAATACCGGTGCAGCGCGAAAGAATAACCATTGATAAATAAAAAAGAAGAAAAAAAAATAGTTATAGCCAATTTTATAAAAATTTTGTAAAATTAACAGTCAATTTTTAAAAGTTTAATAAATTATTATATTTAAAAAGTAAAATTGATATTTTAAAACTTGACATAAAAAGAAAATTCTCTTTATATATTGTTATAAATATATAGAATATGAAAATTAAATTAGTATATAAATAATAATAAAAAATTAAATTTTTTATTTAGGTGGTGCATTCAGTATATCTGATTATAGTCTTGTTCTTAATCAATTTTGTGGCTCAACATATATATATATATATATATATATATATATATATATATATATATATATATATATATATATATATATATATATAAAACCTTCCATTACTAATTGAATATTTGAAATATCTGATGACAAACATTTTTTTTTCAAAGCTTCCTATTTATTAAATATATCTATATGAGAGTGAGATCTGTTACTTACTATGAAAACGGATTTTAGAAAATCTATATATTTTTCTGAAGGAGGGAGCAAATAGTGAAATAGTTAATTATTGGTTTCAACGGAATGGATTACGATTACCCTTCCAAAAAGCCTAAACGCTTACTTACCAATATTGATGACCTTAACGACGACTGTTTGGCTTCCGTTTTCCGGTTACTTGGCACCGTCGATCGCAACAGTTGTTCGCTTGTGTGTCGGCGGTGGTTGAAGGTGGACGGAGACAACCGTCACTCGCTCTCCCTCATCGCCGAATCAGATCTCTCTGGCTTCATCCCCTCTCTTTTCCTTCGCTTCAATACCGTCACCGAAGTCATTCTCAGATATGTCGGCTACGAAGAAGAAGAAGAGACCATCAACGCCCAAACCGTCATCCATATCTCCCAACTCTGCCCTAATCTCACGCGCCTCGAAGTCCACGCTCCCTGCTTTCTCACCGACCAATACCTTGAACTCCTCGCTAGGAATTGCAAGGCTTTGAAGAAGATTAAGTTAAGGTCCTACTTTTCGGAAGGCAGAGGCATGCACGCATTTATGCATCACTGCAAGGATCTGGAAGACCTCTCCATAGACGGTTTTCGTGGAACAGAAAACGAGTGGGCTGTTGCACCGCGAAAGCCGAAACTCAGAGCCATTTCTCTCAAGGGCACAGTTTTATTCTATCCTTTTATCGGCGCCAAGAATCTGCGGGTATTGAAGCTTGTTCGGTGCGACGGGGACTGGGATAGGCTTTTTCATGTGTTGACGAATGAGGTTACTGGCATAGTGGAACTCCACCTCGTCTTGCTAGAAATCAGCGATATTGGTTTGGAAGCGATTGCAAAATGTTCGAATTTAGAAGTTCTCCATCTGATAAGATCACCTAAGTGCAGCGACGAAGGACTGGTTGCAGTGGCAAAAGGTTGCAACAAGAGTTTAAGAAAACTGCGTGTTGGGTGGGACATGCAGGAAATAGGTAGCATAGGTTTGATGGGTGTTGCTGAGTATTGTGTTAATCTTAAACAACTGGTTATGATTGGGTTGAATCCGAGCAAAGAGTGTTTTGAAATGTTGGTTTCAAATTGCGAGGGTTTGGAGCAATTAGGTGTGTGTGGAAGTGAGACGGTTGGTGACAGTGAGATGAATTGCATGGCGGAGAAATGTGAAGCTCTGAGAGAAGTGTACATGGAGGATTGCCCTATTTCTGATGAGGGGGTGTGGGCGTTGTTGTTGGGTGGGGGGTGTCCGAAGTTGGAGATAGTGGAGGTTTGGAAGTGTGAAGGGGTGAGAGACAGGGATTTGGAAGAGGTGGAGTGTGGGCAGAGAACAGTGCGTGTAAAATGCACCCTCCAATCCTTGCCGGAGATTCCCAGCCCTATAATACCAGATCCATTTGCAGAGGTCACCCAAACATCGGACTGGTGTATCAATTAAAAAGGATAAAATTAGGTTAGAGATTTAGATCTTTTTTTTTTTGTTATTCATATGCTGAATTTTTTAAATTTTATATATTAATTTTTTTTAATATATCTTAGAATATTAAAATCTGTAAATTAGTTTCTATCTATATATTTTAAATTAAAAGATTAACAAAATATTAACATAAAAATATAAAATACTCGGTAAGAATTTAAGTGAAGCTAATATATTTTTATTATCAACGAAACGAGTGATCAGTGATGAGTATGCGTTTTGTTTCATGGAGAATATGGTACAATTAATTCTTAAAAGTCTCTGTTATCTGTTATCTTCAGGTGATCTGTGATGATAATTGAGTGCTGATTTGTGGGATACAACAATTATTTCACCTCACTGGAATGTGAAGATTTGAGGGTGATAGTTCCTATTTTACCACTTTAACCTTGACATGCGTCTCTGTGCTTGTTCGTATAAATTTTTTGAAAGTTTGGGTGCTGTACATTTGAAATGTAATTTTGTGTTGTGTGATTGAAGGTTTAGGTGAGTAGTGTTGTGTTATTGTGTATGAACAAGTGTTGATTATCATTGAGTGTGTAAATCAGTGTGTATGAAATAAGGTGATGAGTGTATGTACAGGTTGGTTACATAACTGATGTTGTGTGTGAGTGTGTGTATCTGGTACTTTTGGTGCGGTGTTGTTTAAGTTGTGCACCGGTGGTAACCGGTGTTGGTGCTGTGACACTAATTACGTAACTGATTTTGTGTGCGTGATTCATTTTGTTCGGATTCCTTGACCTGTTAGTTTGTAGAGGAGTTGGCCAGAGTTAAAAATGATTGTGGTGGGTGATATTTAATTTTACTAAATTTTTTAACAAATTTATTAAATTTATATTTTATATTTTTAATATTTTTATCACATCAAATTATCATTTCATTCTATGTTTACCATCAAGGGTATTTTGCTAAACTTCTAATTTTATTTATTTCTACAATTTTTTTTAATCTATCATATTAATCAAATTACTCATTTTCAAAAAAATCATCTCCAAATTCATTTATTTTATTCTCTAAATCCACTCAAATAATACATATATTCACCCACTCAAATCAATCTTCGCAATCTCCTTGTCCTACCATCTTACCAAGAGAACACATCCTAAAACTCTCTTTTATTTGGTCTTCCTGCTATTTCATAGGTCTTCCTGCTATTTCATATAAGTATAAACAAAAGAGAAGTAAGAAACTAAATTAGAATTACAAGAAAAAAAAAAGAGAATAAATCATGCAATATTTTTTATTTTAATATTGTAAAATATTTTTCCTTTAGAGGTTAAAACTCGCAAAAAGTGGTTCAAAATATCCTCAATTAATATAGAATTTATAATTATAGAAATTGACAATAACTATCAAGAGTTACTGTACAAAAAAAGTTAACATTCTTTGATTATTGAGTGCAAATTTATAACAAAAAAAGTTATTGAACCGATTGGTTAAAATCACTCAAAGTAATATGTCTTTTTTTCCTATTTTTCAGATTATGTCTTCTTTATGATTCTACCCTTTATCTTTTATGTATAACCATTTGAATGATTTGAGTCAATATTTTACTTATCATATCAATTGGTATTAGACTTATCGATCCAATCAGTACTGAACATAACATCACACAACCCCTTAATTTTAACATTGCATAAAGTAAGATTAAAAGTTTTTTAAACCAAATTCATTAATTAACCCAATCGACATTGAATTTATTTATTAAGTTGATATTCGACCTAACACCACACTAATAAATTAGTTTTTATGTTGTAAAAAATATATTAATCGCATAAGATTTACAACTAAAAAGAATTATGCAAAATCAATGATCATTATAAGTAAAGCCAACTGCCCTTAAGTTTTTTATATATAAACTTTTATTCATGACGGTCTACAAAACCCATGTTTGCTGGTTGAGATTTATACCACATATAAAGCATCATCCAACGGTAGAGTGAAATGGCATATCATTGATTCGCCCACAAACATTTGTGGTCTTTGTTTTTTTAACAGAAAGATATAAAAACCGAAAATGAGAACAAACTTTGTCATCATTTGCTTAAGTTAATCTTGTTCCTACCTGTAAATTCCCAGTGGGTTTCTGAAGTTGACGGGGTTTGAGAGATTTTGGCCACTCTTTATGGGATAAAATGACAGAATCGCAATTCCGCATTTCCCTGCACTGTCTTCTTTTATGTTGCGTTCAATTCTTACATAACCTTCCTCTCCCCATTTATTACCCCATGAATTCTTCACGATCCAATAATCAGTTCCATTTTCTGTACCGTAACCAACAGCTGCAACACCATGATCGATTAAAGTGCCACATGTTCCTGTGAATATACCCTAGTAAAATTCAGACAAATAAATTCATTATATGACTCCAGGAATCAAGAAGCAATGTAGGTTATATACTTTTCAGATAAAATTCATTAGAAACTTACAGATTCATATAACTGAAACTCTTTGCCATATGCTTCAATGGCAACGCTCACCGGTTGATTTGCCACAGCCTTTTTCAAGGCTAACTCATCATAGGGAAGAACACGTTCATAACCATCAATTGTAACGGCTCTAGCATTTTGCTAAAGATAAGAAAAAAAAAGTATATAAGCAATAGCAAGAAACTATTGGAATGGAAACATTACCAATTATGAAACAATAAAGTTAAAAACTAACCTTATTTTGATCGCATATACCATCAGCACCTTGAAAGGGGTAATCATCTTCGGTGTCAATGCCACCGTTGTTTATAATGAACTCAAAGGCGTAATCCACAAGTCCGCCACTACAACCTGCATTTACTGTTCTGTCACAGTCCAACAGTTCTTGTTCTGATAATGCAGTTAGATTTCCTGTTACTATCTTGTTAATCCCTTCCACTGCGGCAATTGCTGAGAATGCCCAGCAACCATCTGTATCAAAAAAACAATAACTTAGACATGAAGATAAAAACTAACGTTTTAAGTTTGTACACGGTTCCATTAACATCGAAAATAAGATAAAGAAAGCCATGATGAATACCATCCAAAACTTCTTTTAAAACTTTACCAAAGTTTTAGTCTCAAAGGCCTTTATCAGAAGTACACAAAAATATTACTACTAAATCCATTTTTTCATTTGAGTAGGACCAAGATAAAACATATATAAACCGTAATTAATTTTAACTGTAACTAGGAACATAAATGTCATATCACAAGAAAGGAGACATGTGTTTTATACCGATCTTATACACATTAAGTACTTACATTTAATTTGTATTCCTTTCAGAAACATACCTTTTTTTTTTTTAATTTCAAATCTAGTTTGACGAACAACTAGTTTAAGAAAATGACTATTTTAAATCGTATTTACAAATATACTTGACATTTTAATTCCTTACAATTCAATTTATCATTTTCATCTTTATTTTTAAATTAACTTTACTATTATATTAAAAACATCAAATACGCATATATTTAATAAGAAACCGTTCTCAAGAAAAACATGGGAGAGAATAGAATACATAAATTATTATTCAAAGTATATAATATAATATAATATAGGGCAGTGGAAGAGAAACAGAGAATGAGAAGAAAGGAAAGTATGTAATAATAATATAATATTAGAGTACAGTACTTACCGCATTCTGCTTGGTTTTTGACTCTCACCACAGCACCTTCTTTCCTCCAATCAACAGATTCCGGCAAGTTGTCATCCACACGCCAGGCGTAACGGTTACTTGGCTTCGCCATCATCCTGAGGGGGTTAATCTTGGTTTTCAGGTACTTGGACCGGTATTCATCGTTGCTAAGATCTGCGAACCGGTTCAGTCCAACCTTGTATGTCCGGTTTTCAGCATTGTGCTCGTCGATAAACTTGAGGTTGTCTTTGAAAATCTGAAACCTCTTCTCTTTCTGGTCGAGGGAGGTATGCACCTTGCCATTCTTCACAAGCCATTCCTCGTATATGCTCCTCACCTCCTCGTCGCTCCTCTGTGCTGTCTTGTCGGCGTTGGTGGTTCTGGCGTACGAGACTATTGACATGTCCAACGCCGAAGACACTGCGAAAACTGTGAAGAACAAGATGAGGATCTTGGGCGAGGAAGATCTTTTCATCCCCATTTTCCTTTTTTGTTTCAATTGGTGATGCAGGAATGGGAGGAAATGGGCATTTATAAAGTCAGACGTCATCATGGTTTATATTATATGTTGATGACTGTGATTATTGGTATTAAACGAATAAAATAAAGGTTTGAATATCATGCTCATGAATGGCGAGGCGCAAGAAAAAACTAATTTATCTATCTGCCATTCTGGCTATGCTTCCAAACTAAATAAATCAATTTTAAATAAGCAAAAGTATTTTGCATCAGAAAACTTATATGTTACTGAATTTTTTTAATTGTAAAATTTTGAATATATGTGAATTGTTTTTCGGGTTTGAAATTTAATTCAAAGGTAAAATTTATTTTTGTCTGAAATTTTAACATATTTTAATCTTTAAACTTTAAAAATAAATAAATATAATTTTTTTTATCCTAATTACATTAATTTATTTTTAAATATTAAACATGTTTTATATTATTATTGAAATTATTTATCTTATTTAACACAATATCTGCTAAAAAATATGTATACACTTAACAAAAATTAATTTAATTAATTAAAAATAATATATTCATTTATTTTTAAAATTTAAAAATTAAAATATATCAAAATTTTAAACATAAATAAATTTAAATTTTGAATCAAAATTCATATTCTAAAAACGTACTTTATCCTTGTTTTTCTTATGAAAAACGTTGTAATATATACTCGGTTGTCTGCCCACCAGAGGTATGAATTTTGCCCTTCTTGTACAGCGCAATTAATTTTTGAGTTTATAATTTTACAGTGCCTTTTTCCTTGAGTATATGACCACACCGTACACAAAAAGTGTAAATTTGAATATTTTTATTAAAAAAATATTTTGCTTAGTATTTAAAATTTGAGTCTTTTTTATCTTTAATTAAGGTGACGTGATTGTTAACGTGTATAATCATTTAGATGTTTTTATATGAAAAATAAATAAAATAAGAGAGTTAAAACTAAGTTTTAATTTCTCATGAATTTAAGTGTTCAATGGAATCTATAACTACTTAAGTATTCAATTGAATATATAGAGATAATTTCTTCGTATGTATTCACATTTTATAATTTTAATTTTATTTTTTATAACATAATTATTTATTAAATTTTTAAAAATTAATAATTATTTATAATTATTTTTCATTAAATTATTTATATATTTTTTATTTATCAATAATTATTTTTTTATTTTATTTTATTTTATTTTTAATATTATACATATTAAAAAAAAAGACATATATATAAGCTTTCTATAATATTATCATTTTAATGCATACACACGGCCCCGCGAGATTTTGTTATTAAAGAAAATTGTTTTATTGAGTTTTTTTTATCTTTCAATTGAATTTTTTTTTAGAAAATATAATCATTTGATTTTGTAGTTTTAATAAATAAAATATAAACTTAATGATATAAGAATAAAGTTTTTAAATCTGATTATTTAAAAAAAAAAGTTAAATATCAAATCAATCATGTAAAAACATAAAATAATAATGATATATTTTATAAAGATAATAATTAAAGTTTAATTTTTTTTTGGTTTTTATTTAAGCAAAGCTGAAAAAAAAAAACGAAACGAGATGATGAGGATGCAATATGATAAATCTCGCTCAAACATAATATTAATGGTAATGAAATTTTGTTTGATACTATATTCTTTAAAGTTTATAAAGGACAACATATTTATAAAGAATGGTACTCATAGAAAATAACATACTATTGAGATATTTCCCACAATATACAATGCTGGAAGAAATTTATGTCACTTAAGCAACCTTATCACCATTTACCAATCTTACTTATTGAAATCAAAGAAAACGATTTGTCTCTTCCTCACTTAATTGCTCATTCAATTTTTGAATAATCATTACTTGATCATTATTCGATATTATTTAGTATCATCGTTAAAAATATATTATTTAATATGATAAATATTTAAACTAATAAAAAAAATATAAACTAAAAGTTAATATTTGAAAAAATACAACGAACTAATAAAAAATTATATTCTAAAATTACGAATAAGACTGAAAAACACTGTCAATTGGTAAAAGAAAAGGAAAAATAAAATAAGTACAAACAATAAGTGAAAAACAATAAAAAAAAAAAACATTAAATATCTTCAATTAAAAAATACAAAACAAAAATAAAAAAGTGAGTAAAAAATAACTTCATTTCCTTTTTATTTATTTCCTCATTTTCAACCTACCAAACGAATTCATTTAATTTTACTGCTCTTGATTTTCTTTTCCATCAACTCTCCAACTAATCATAGCATTAATATTAACCTGAGATGATACACACAACAAAATTACAGGGAGATTTGAAAATATAAGACTATACCTTTCATCAGTTTTTAGTATTAGAATTTCTTCCATGGAAATTACTTTTCTATATCTCCTGCTTCTGCAATTATTCAGAAAAAGAAATCTAGTTCTTTCATCTCAAATCTATATGCTTTTAGTATTAAAAATAGAACAAAGATATGAAAAGAACAAAGATTTAGCAATTGATTATCCAACATCAATAATATCCAACTATCATATTTATATCTATCCAACTATCAGATTTATATCTGTCAAACCAGTGTCCCATTTATGAGACCAACCATGTGTACCTTATTATTTGGTTTCTGTACCCAAGATAATGCAAATTACTATTTCTATAAAGGTTTCTAATAAGTAAGCTAGTAGCTACACCAGGCAAAATGACACTATAAAAAGCAACGCACGGTCACGTGGAACAGTAACCACTCACGGGTATCAATTCACATTGAGCACTCTGTTACTTTTTTTACACTAAAAAATTCATTGGAATGAATATATATATATATATATATATATATATATATATATATATATATATATATATATATATATATAAACGTTTTCATTAAATTTATCAATTTAAAATGAATTTGATGTCAGGTTTCCATAGGAATTTATCGGAAAGAACAAATATGAATGAGATTTGAGATTTGAGTTCAATAACATAATATATTAATACTATTTTTAACTTAAAACTTTAAAATAATAATAAATTTATAAATATTTTATTTTTATACGGTAATCTACTTTTTCATTTTTCTACTTTTTCATTTTTCTCATTTTTGGATAGAAATGAAAAATTGAATTGGTTGAGCTGCACCGCGCACAGATGAATGAACTCACACGAAAAACTCACGTGCCCCTACCGTCGAACAATCAAAAGCACTAAGCCACTAAGCAATTTTTATTTAATTTAAACCCTTATAATCTATGAGATGTATTAGAGATGTATGATTTATAACTGAAAAACCTATTGATACAGAGACAGACTCAAGGTTTAGTTATTTGAATTTTTCGACTTAAATTATTGTTAACTTTGAATAGAATCAATTATTTTGTTTGTTTTATAGAAGCCCAGCTTTAGAACAGAACAAGTTTCAAAATCGCATTTTTTATAAGAAATGTTATTGTACTTTACCATTTAACAAGCGTTTCAATCACATTGAATTTTTTCGAAAAGAGTTCATGCGTAAAATTTTTTACAGTGTTAAAAGGTCAGAATTCAGAAATGAAAACTTATTATTAGTAATTTTTTACAACCATTATTATAAAAATTAATAAATTTGTTGAATAAGATAATCTTTTATTTTCGATCACTATCTAAAATTATTTTATATTGTCATTATAAAAAGTAACATTTTATTATTAATGTAATAAGTATATATAGCAGAGTTTCTAGTTTCGATAATGATATTGATGTTGAGATATGAAAGTTTTGGGTGTCTGTGAATGTTCTTCAGCACAAAGTATTGAGTCTGAAGCAAGTTTGCGCAAAGGGAATACGAAAGTTTTTTGGTGGTGTGTTTTATCACGAATACTGGGATATCATGGGAAGAGATGTCTGTTTTTCAGTTTATTCATTGTATCATGGATTTTCATGCTATTTTTGTGGGTAGAATAGAATGGTTTTCTATAATATCTGGAACATCCCGGCTGGTATATTACAGCGTTGACCAAGGTTTGAACGAAAATTTGAGAACATGATAATCTGGAACCAGGAAGATACGGTTGTTTGGCATCTGCGAATGATTCAGCTTGAGGAACATGTTGACTTATGAAGATTTTTGGTCATCCCTGCATTCCTGTTACGCCTTCTTTCCTTATTAGGCAGATTACTCATGATCAAATGCCCACTGACAGAAGCCTGCCAAAGCGTGAATTTACATCTTTTGGAAACAATATTCATATATTAACAACCAACCTTATTTATATAACTATTTATTTAATTATTTATCAAAATAGTATTGAAGAATTCAACTTGCTACTATTATTATAAATGAATTATCAATTCATTGTATGTAAAAAGGTGGTAAGATTATCGTTTTCCTGTGAGAAAAAAAAATGGCTATCACGACATCCTTTTTTTCTGAATGCATTGTTGTCCCTGTGCAAAGTCTCAGTGAGAAAGTTGCAGAAACCAGCTACCTTTCTTCACATGTGATACAACTGTTACATTTTAGAGTGGATGCACAAGTTTTGTTTAAGTTAACAATAAGACAAAACTAGGTTTTTGTATAGGTTTTATATACTATACCCTATAAAATTGAGGTCTGAATGGTAATCGTGTTCATGACCGCCACAGTTATTCAATAAATTTGTTATAAATGGTCCTTTGATTTTATAAAAAATTATTGTAAGTAAATAAATAAATAATATTAATTTTTGTCATCAATAATTTTATTACCTTATTATATTATTAATATTATTATTTTAATTGGATAGTTATTGGGGAGAAATATTTAAGAATAGAAAGGGCTTGTTTTTTAAAATTATTATGACGCTTAGATGATCAACGTCGTCTTCTTGAATAGATTGTATGTTTATATGGTGGTGAATATTTTCCTCTTCCCCGGTCTGTACCTCATTTTCACGTGATGTCTGACCTATGCGCTCAGACATCTGCATCCTCTTGTCACCTGTTCTCTCTCTTCTAAAACGCAAAAACCCCATTCCTAGTTTCCCACACCCTTGTAGCCCAACGGAGCGTATCAAATGGACATTTCCCCAATTGTTTTATCAACACTCCAAAATCCTCATTCAGCTTCGCCACCCTGATCTGAGGTTGCTCCAACAATGCCCAACACAAACCATCCCTTCTTCCCATTACTGTTCCTGATTCTGCTCCTGCTCCTCCACGCTTCTTCCTACGCACATTCCTCCCAACTCCAACGTCGTCATATTCCGCCGTTAGTGTTCACAGACGCCCACGCCCTCCTCGCCTTCAAACTTAAAGCCGACGTAAACGATCACCTTGACTTCTCCCCCCTCACGCGCGGCCTCCGCTTCTGCACGTGGCAGGGCGTCCAATGCAACGGCCCCAAAGTAGAGCGTCTCCTTCTCCAGGGCTTAGATCTCGGCGGCGTTTGGGCTCCAAACACACTCACGCGTCTCGACCAGCTCCGAGTCCTCAGTTTACAGAACAACTCACTCACGGGAACCATCCCGGACCTCACCGCTCTCTTCAATCTCAAAAGCATCTTCCTCGACAACAACCAATTCACCGGTTCTCTCCCTCCCTCGCTCTTCTCTCTCCACCGTCTACGCAACTTGGATTTCTCTCACAACAATCTCTCTGGACCTATCTCTGCTGCGTTCACTAACCTAGACCGTCTTCACACACTCCGTCTTAGTTATAATGCTTTTAGCGGTTCGATCCCTCCGTTTAACCAGTCCTCTCTTAGAATACTTGAAATCTCCCGCAACAACCTCTCCGGCGCGATTCCGGTGACGCCGACGCTATTTCGTTTTCCGCCGTCTTCCTTCGCGTTCAACCCTAACCTCTGCGGCGAAATCATCCGCGTGCAATGCCGCCCTGCGCAGCCTTTCTTCGGGCCCGCGGGGCCACCTAAGACGCCGCTCGGTCAGAGCGCGCAGGTGCACGGCGTCAGTGGCTTAATCCGACAGCCGTACGAGAAGAAGCGGCGCGACCGGCGGGCGGTGATAATCGGATTCTCCGCCGGCGTGTTCGTTCTAGTTTGTTCGCTGGTGTGCTTCGCGGCGGCGGTGAGGAAGCAGAGGAGCCGATGCAAGAAGGACCAGCGGTGCGGGATGATGGCGGCGGATGCGGCGGCAACGGCGGAGGCAGCGGCGGTGATGCGGATGGAGATGGAAAGAGAGTTGGAAGAGAAGGTGAAGAGAGCGGAGGTGGCGAAGAGTGGAAGTTTGGTATTCTGTGCGGGTGAGGCGCAGGTGTATACGCTGGACCAGTTGATGAAGGGTTCCGCGGAGCTTTTAGGGAGAGGGTGTTTGGGAACCACTTACAAGGCGGCACTTGATAACCGTCTGATGGTGACGGTGAAGCGCCTTGATGCGGGGAAAATGGCTTCCCATGCAACGAAGGAAGTGTTCGAGCGACACATGGAATCCGTGGGTGCGCTTCGACACCCCAATTTGGTTCCTCTCAGGGCCTATTTCCAGGCCAAGCAAGAGAGGCTCATTATCTATGACTTTCAGCCCAACGGCAGTCTCTTCTCCCTCATACACGGTATGCTACCCTTCTCAAACTCACTGAGTTAGTGAACGAGTCACCTTCGCCACTTGACTCGTTTCACCCATTTTTAAATTTTACTAATAATAACAAAATTATTACATGTGTTTTTGCTTACTGCGTTTTATTGATGCGAGCAAAAGATTGTGCGTGGAAAGTTTTTGAAATTCTCTTTTGCATGTGATTGCATTTTTGGATTTGATAGCGGTTAAGCTGAGAATCTTGTTGACTAGTGAGTACGTGGGAATAGGAGTTGCTTTTGTTATATGTGAATCATTGGATTATTTTAAGATTGGACGGGGAATTTGAATTTTTAATTAAACAAAGCAAGGGTCTATTGGCTACTGAATAGTCTTTTTGAATTGTCTGGTCCGTGTCGTTTAGCCAGCTGTTTTCTAGCACCTTTCTTTTTTTCGGTTCTATCCCTGTGTAAGTGATGAGGACAGATGCTATCACTCCAGGAATGCTTTTTCTTTGTAACACCAGCTAATAGATAGCAATGGTATTTTTTTTTTTTCTTACTTGGTATTTGGACTTTGGCAGTTGGGGCGGGTAGCTTGTTAATTGTATTGGCAGATTCCTGTTGAATTGAGGACAGGTAGATTCCATTGAAAGGTAAAGATGGGCATCACTGTGTGGGGCTGATGATGGTACAAGCATTCATAAACCATTAAATCTTTATATCCGTTGGCCGTATGCAGGCGGTGGAACCCAAGGTGGTCGGTGATTTTAAATTGCTGACGTTTATCTAATCCTTGTCCTTCTGATGACCCTACTTCTGTTTTTTCTGCTTCTATCGCTCCTACTGTATTTCCTCGGTGAAAACTGTGAGATTGGTAAAGTGATCCCGGTGGGCTTCGGTGTTGAATCAAATTCCGCTAGATGCCCCACCAAACTGCATTCAATCAATCAACTACCAATATTTATACCTAATTTCATATTTCTTTTTATCTTTTCTATCAGCATAGGCTTGATTGTTACTTTATTTTCCTATTATGCTTTGCCAAAATGGGTAATCCAATAATACATACCTTAATGGGGTGATTCATGCTCAGACACATAATTAACTAACATAACATTAAAGGAGAAATAATGTGTTGATAATTGGTAAATTTTTGCGCAGGATCGAGATCAAGCAGGGCAAGGCCATTACACTGGACATCATGCTTGAAAATAGCAGAGGACGTAGCACAAGGTCTGGCCTTCATCCACCAGGCATGGAGACTGGTCCATGGCAATCTCAAGTCCTCCAATGTCCTTCTTGGACCTGATTTCGAGGCATGCATCACAGATTACTGCCTCTCCGTGTTGACACATCCATCCACATTTGATGAAGATGGCGATTCAGCAGCGTACAGAGCTCCAGAGACTCGCAACCCCAATCATCAGCCAACCCACAAATCCGATGTTTATGCGTATGGCGTTTTGTTGCTTGAGCTTCTGACTGGGAAATTTCCAGCGGAGCTTCCATTTATGGTTCCTGGTGACATGTCAAGTTGGGTGAGGTCCATCAGGGATGACAATGGGGGCGAAGATAGCAGAATGGACATGCTTCTTCAGGTGGCTACAACTTGTAGCTTGACCTCACCGGAGCAGAGACCAACTATGTGGCAGGTCTTGAAGATGTTGCAGGAAATCAAAGAGATTGTACTATTGGAGGATAGCAGTGAATTGGAACTGCGCATTGGTGATGATGCCATGCCTTAGTCGTATTCTATTTTATTTTTCCAAAAATTTTCGGTTTAATTATGTGATAAACGGTGGATAGAAGGACAAAAGATTAGTAAACTGGGGTAAAAGATTTAAGAAAGAAATCCATAAATTATACTTTGTTGTACTACTTAAATAGACTTTACCATCTTGGTAGATTGTGGAGGGTTCATAACGTCCCATTTTGGGCTTGTATATTGCTGCTGTGTTGTCCAAAGTCAAGTTTAGAGTAAATATTTTCATTCTTTTTTTTTTTCAGAGTTTTTGTTCTTTAGTGGTATTATCAGTTAAGGGATGATTTACCTAAAAGACCGGTTGTTGTAAGTTAATGGTCAATTGTTTGCTGGTTGTTGTAAGTCTTTGAAATTGCTTTTTTTTTATAAAATGTGATTCCTTAGAGTATGGTTTTTATATTTTAATCAATTAATTAGTTAGTATTTCAAAAATTGTACGGTTTGGAATTTAAATAGATTAAATTGAAAAAGAAAAGAGCATGTAGAATTAATAATTAAACCACAGGTATGATTTTTTTTAATTGTAGGAAAATATAAAAGAAAATTAAAATCAACATTACAAATAAAATGAAAAGACAACTTTTATTGCCTAATCTACATTATGCGAAAATGATAGAAGTTTGTAAATCTCCCTATAAATATCATGAATTTGCTTGAAATTGGTTAAATGTTGTGATACATCTTAATTGACGATGACAAAAGTTTATTAACAGCACGTTGACTTATCCCAGCCCAAAATGTAACCAGTCTCATACACAGTTCAAAAAATGCATACATTTTTTTAAATTAATACAATAGAAATCCAAATTATGAAATATCTATTTCAAAAATCTTTTAAGAAAACTTATTAGACTTCTCACTCATATGTAATCCTTAAAATTCACTGGTGAATTAATCTTTTAAAATCTCAATTCAATTCAATACGCGTAGTAGGAGGTTTACGATAAGATAGGACAGTAGCTTACGTTGTTATTATACAATCTGTATGGTAAAATATCTTTCAATATAGCAGCTAACGTTCTTTACACACACGACGCACTAGAGAACTAAAAAACTACACAGGAATTTCCTTATGTGACAAATGCTACAACATAGAACCTATCAACAAAAATCAATTTGCTTAAACACAATAGGACCGTAAGAGCCTGCAATAAAGAATAAAATACACAATAAGCTTCCCAAGACTTGACAAAAGAATCTTTCTTTTGTTTCTTGTACTGTTAGTATGAACAGACTATTTTCCAAGATAGTTTGTCTGTCCAGAATCTACGATTTCTTCAAGCAAGCGACATCTTCGTTTTTCATTATTTGGGTAATTCTGTCCGAACATTACATTGCAACATACCTCCAAGATGATCCATATGCACAAAATTATGGCAAAATTTCCAAGATCTGGACAGCATTATTCAAGACTGGCAGGTATATACATTTCTTCAGCAACCAATTATATTACACTGTTGCAAGAAACGACGAATGTCAGATCAGTACCATATTAGACTTTTTTGGATAATAGTGTTCGAGTAATATATAACTAATAATTAGCACAGAATATGGACAAAAATGAATTGAAAGGTCGGATGTGTATTCGTTTAAAGAATATTGGACTACATAATTTTTCGAGACCAGAAGTTTGGCAGTGGTTTGCACGAAGTTTTAACTAAAGACAAATTTAAAAAAGAATGGTTACCACTAATTACCTGCACCTAGTGCTCTGTTATTTCCAATGCCATGTGTCTAGGATAATTCTTGTGGTTCGAAAAATACCGAGCCACACGAACTGGGCTGATCGTAAAACAGATCACCTGATACGTGGCAAAACCTGTGAGCGTGGTTTTGTTCTCATGATCGTCTCATCACTATGTCGTATCCATTCTGAAAGTCTCCATGGTTTCTGCCATTTCCACTTGAACTGTAGCAGCCACTGATGATGACTTCTTTTCCACCTCCATAACTTTCCAGAAGCTTGTCCTACCATTGCTAGTTTTTTCATTGACAGGTGTCCGATGGGTATCATCTACATTAACAGTAAATTCACAACCGTATTCAATAAAATCCGTAAACCAGTTCAATGAAGATTAACTTTTAACTTACCCTTTTACCCTGATCAACAAATGCTGCCGATTCCCTCACCAACCCATTGGCAACCCCTGGCGTGTATTTTAGCTGTTTAGGCACTGGCATAGACATTGGAGATAAAGGTCCTTTCACGTCTTCAGCTTGTTGTTTCAATGGATTTGGGGAGTCACCCTGTTGAAGTTGAGTGATAAATTAAGTAGCTAACTACTTGCAAAGGAAGCAATAACTTGATAACCACTGCTATGATCTACAAAAGTAAAATAACGCAACCAAAAGTTTGCTGCACCCACCACAAAATATCAGCTGCAATTCATCACGACAATAATTAGCAGAATCCTAAGGGAGGATGGTTCTGACTCATGATAAACTATGAAGCTATTAGAATTATAGTTTAAGAAATGTAATGACAGGATAGAACCAACGAATAGCGTGATAGGGCAAAGAGAAGGGGAAAGGGAGCGCAGAGAAAGAGAGGAGAAAGCAACACAGAGAAGAGGAGAGAAGAAGCTACAGAAAACTGGAACCCAACAGTGGGAACCACATGTATTCAGATATGAGAAAAAGATTACAATGTTTGTCTTGATTATTTGTTATTACTTGCAATTCGTATTTATAGGAATTGGCAGCTAGGTTAAAAAAACAGAAAACAACTAAACTATCAGTGTTATAACATGCAACATGATTGTCCTTTGCTACTACTAATTACTATAAACTTTTATACTAAATAGATGTTAACCTTCAACTTGTGTTAATGAGGAATTGAAACTTTGGTCAAGCTTTGCACTTGTAAAACAACAAATAGGAAGTGGCTGATGGTGGAATACAACTTTTGTTTCACTCTAGCCAAATAATATTGTCTCTCCTGGTCACCAAGAGGTGTGATGAACTAACGACCTTTTATGTGATACCCAATAAATGAAGAACCTAAGGTACGCTAACAAAGTTAATACTACTATAAGCCTAATTTTTTTCTCTTCGACTTAGTCAGGTGCCTGGATCCGACACTTTGACAGATAACACTACAATTATTATTATTCTTTTAAATCCCAGTCGGTTTTGGCTTGAATCTACTCTAGAACCAATCAAATCCTAAATCCAAAACTTGCCGAGCACCACTCAAAATCAACAACTAGTTATAGGCTTAGTTAGCAGACGACTCAACAATTAGTTATATATTTATTTTCATATTTGATTCTCGCTTGAATCTATTATAGAATCCATCCAATCCTAAATCTAATTTTGCACTGTTCACATCCAGGGAGCAGCACTCATTCCATATTTAGGCACCAAAGTATATCTCCAGAATGTCTCCCAAAATCATAGGCTTCTTATTGGCATATAATGCCTGACCGAGTAGCAATAGTCTTACCAAAGGTGGTGTAGCCAATGTGCTTCCATTAGCTTGCTCTCTCACTTTTAGTTCCTTTTCAACTTCTTTTCTCTTCATCTCACTTTGCCGTAAGAGACCAACAAGTTCTTTTATTTGATCTTTCATTTCCCTGATCTCCATGTCCTTCTCCCAGAGTTGGCACCTATTGTCAACGCAGAAATTCATACTTCAAATTTTAACGGTATACAGTATCACAATTGTGCCTTGTTCAATTAGAAAACTGTTTGGTTATCTTATTTATAGAGAATTGAAAGAAAAAAATATATTAATGATCGAGAGAAACGGTATAGGTCAAAGCACCTAGCATCTGCAACAGAATTAAACATATATTGAAGCAAATTCTTGGCTTCTCCCATTGAACGCAATTGATTCCAGCGTCCACGATTAGAGAAGGCCCTTTCTCGTTCTTCTGCCTCAGAAAGTTGAGAAGCCATTGCCACAAGCGAATTAGATGATATACTCAGCATGTTCTCAAGTGAAGCTATTCTGGCCATTCTTGCATTTGGTGACATTGAGGATGCCCTGGGAGATACAATTTTAAAAGCAGCCAGGAAAACATATGTTATCCTTCATATATTCTATGCATCATTACCTCAAAGATCAAATATTTTTGAGAACTTAAGAGGAAGAATTGACAAATTAACTTAACTTTTTTTCAAAAGAAATAGTACCTGGCAAATCCATTCTTTCTTGGAGGACTGAGACCCTTTGCAGCAAACTCATTTACTTGCTTCAGCATAGCTAATTCTTCTGCAAGGGCAGCTCGCCTGAAGATTGCACCATAATATTATAGACTATCCAATATAGATAAACCAAAAAAAAAAAAAAAAACAAATACTGGACGTGTGTTACATACACTTGGCTCTGTTTCTCATACTCAAAACGGACTTCGTGCTCCTTTACCATGACTTCTAGCTCATGATCAAGCCACCGTTGTAAAGACTTCTCATTGCTCTAAACATGAAGCTCAAAAACTTTGTTAAGACCACATGATATTAAAGCAAATCTAAGAGAAAGAAGGAGAGCTCATTACCTGACCATTTGTTCCACTTCCATTCGTTGTAACTGAAAGATGAAAAATAATTAGAAAAATAACAAAAGAGTAAATGCAATGATACTACCATGCAATTCATTAATAGACAGTTTTTTCTATTTAGACATTTTAAAAGCACATCACATTTAAGCCACACATGACTTTTTAATATCCCATACGGGTGAAAATATAAAAACTTAAAAATAAGCATCATCCGTCCATGCAAAAAAAAAAAAAAAAAATCACACCTGAAGTCTCTCGGCCGGAAGTTTTACGTGCTTCTAACAACTCCTTTAACCTCTTGGTAGCCATCGCAGCTTCTTCAGTTTTTCTCTGAAGAACCTGAAAGATATACATACTTTGCATCAGTCTTGACAACCACAAAAGTCACAAAAATAGAAAGATGTTTTATTCAACTTAAAAACAAGCACTGACTTTCTGTATATTATTTTAAAATCGAGTAAACACTTATGAAATGCATGCATTCAACTTCCTTTTTGAACATGATTTATTTTGGGGAAAACCTTTTCGAAGATAGTGCATCAGTTTCCTAAATCTGCTTATGTTATCATTCTCACATGTAACCTACTTTGCAAATAACTCTGCATAATTGATTAAGTTAACTGACACGATACCATGCAACAGCAATTTGGTTACCTAGGCAATTCGTTCCATCTTGCAGTTCAAGAATAAAGACTTCAATGCATTATAGCATATTCTCTTTTCTTTCCATAACCTTTATTTGAATAAAAAGCTCAAACATAAAATAGAAAGGCAGACTTTAACAGTCTCTTGGTAATTAACACGTGCCACATGCAAAAAGTTCCCTAACTCCCTGCTAAATAAAGCCACTGGGTAGGACGGGGCGAACTGTCCCACCAGTTTCCTCAGTCTTGATATTTATCCATAATGTAAACAAAACCATCATTCTTGAAGATTAAAAATTATTAAGAATTTGAGTTAAGCAATTTTCTCAATATCAAAGTTCAAAGTGTATCTATTGCTAAAAAGTACGCATACATTTTAAATGCTTGCAGGAGTAAACGCTTAGGGGAGACCAGCCTTTAAATGCTTAAAACCAGTCCAATTTGCCAAAACATATCAAAACTCAATTTCATATCGCATATTAGATTAATTTTACATTGAAAAGCAAAACCACTATCTAAAAAATAGTAGCAATGAAACCACTTAGAAATACTTGCCAATTTTTGCCGCTGATTTAAAGCTTGCAGCTTGTGTCTTTCATACTCATTTCTTCTTCCCTCCTTCTTTAACTGTTTTGCAAAGAAAAAGTAATCAATTATCATGTTTACAGTAAATATATGAAGTGATCATGGCCTCTACATCTAACTTCTTTATTTGTTATTTGCAAACTTTTGAGTTGTCAGATCTGAAACTTTCAATTATGCATGAATTGATGTTTATTATTTTACAAAGAAACATCAAATTAGTAATGAAGTAAACATTTCAATTTGGGGAAAAAAAACTAAAGCATTTCAAGATGTCTATTCAGTTAATTGAAAAAATAAAAAGCTTGTCATACTTGCAACAACTCTTTCTCTCTTGAAGCCTTCCACTGCCGAAACTGTTCTGATTCTTGTTTTATCCTTTGCTGCAATTGAACCTGCAATATTATTCAGGTTATAACAGAGATAATATATTAAGAGATTTTTATAACCTTGATTTGAAGAAATACAACAGTCAACCTTTTGAGCCTTTATACACTGTATTTCATCTTGCAGTCTCTTTGCTGCTTCATCACTTTTTTGCTTTTGTTTCAGAAGCTGGACCTGACTCTCTTGCTTCTTCTTCAGATCCATAATCTTTTGGGCAGAATTTTGAAAAGAAAATTAGTAATTTAGAATATCTTTCAATTTAAATCTGAAGCTGAAAATAAATTTAAATATTAATGCGAAAATGGAGAATGAAGCACCTGTGCTTCAAGCGCTTTCAATTTTTGGGCATGAATATCCTCTAATTTCTGTGTTTGTCCATCAGAATTGGCAGCGAGATTTTCAACTTCTGCCAAAAGACAATCTCTCTCTCGCTGCATTCATAAATCAAGTGCATAAATGAATATTATTTTTTTTTGTAGCGTAAAATAAATTTGCAATAACTTTTATCGAACCTGCACTACTCTCTTCTCATCTTCCAATTCCGTTATCTTTCTACCAAAATGCTGCTTGAGTACTTCGGCATCAGATATTCCAAAAAGCTTCATCTCGGACTGCCCAGATATTAATACAAAAATGTAAATTAATAAAATACGAGACAGGAGAAGATATGGAAGAAATTTCTACGAGAGCCTAATTATAACGTTTGTAAAAGAAACATTTTACAGCTTTAGTGATATGTTTTTGCTTTTGTTTCTCTTGTTAAATTATTAAGCTCCCGTATGATAAGATAATCTGATAATTTTCAGTAGCATAACAACCTTAGAAGATATGTGCATTAGTTACAAAAAAATGGATTCAAGTATAACACAAGTGGGAACCGTATTAAGCATCAGAAATAAGTTTCTCACAATAAGGTTCACAAAATTATAGAAAAGAAGTTGCTCATGGTTCATAAAAATACACTATTGATTGATGCATAGTGTGTCACGGGTATGTATTCACATAGACTCTGCAACAACCTCTTTCTGCTGCAAGCGTTTATTCAATTCATGTAACTCTCTATCCATACTATTCTGCAGAAGTGTGTGCTCCCACTCTTTCGCTACTTCTTCAATTTCCCTAGAATCACCTGCTAAAATGGTACATAGCACCCTGAATCATTGCAGTTCAAACCACATTTGATTAAATAGCAGCAACAATATTTTAGAAATGCCAAAGAAGAGGCTTACCCACTGTTTCACTCATTGGATACTCAGCTTCTATGATTGGTAAGCTCCTCTTAATTGCATCAGTCTTCACAATGTATGTGTTACCATCCTGAAAAATAGTTTTAAACCACGCATGCATACATTATCAAGCCAATATCCTGAACTCACTTCATTAAGTGGACTGTAGATACCACGATGAGATGAAAGGACAAACATACGCATAAAAACAGAAACTGAGAAAAATATCCTTAGTTGAATATGAAAAGTAAGACATAGTAAGAGAGACATACATAAGCTTCCCTTTCACCTGGTTCTACAATAGAACATCTACTACGGTATTCATGAAGTTCACGGCAAAGATCTTCATTAGCGGCTTCAAGCCAAGCAATCCTTTCCTTAAGGACCTATATAATAAGTTATAAAATTATTATATTTATGATAATGCAAATCATCCATGGTACTATTAGCCCATTGTAGGAAGTATATTGAATAATCAGGACATCACTTAAGATTGAAGTTATTTGGATCCAACTACCTGAACTTCCTCAGAAGAGCCACCAGCTCGAGCACAAAGTTCTGCCTGCAAATACTCTAGCTGTTGTCGCATTTTTAGCATCTCATTGGACATGGGGTCTCTATTGATCTACAGAAGAATCAATAAGCAAACATAAATCGAAATAAAATTATCTCAATTTTTCCAAAAGAAAAGAACAGAACTTTTTTTGCAGATACTTACAACAGGCTTATTTTGGATATTGCGGGCACGATTTGCGTACTTCAAAGTGTTAAGGGTTTCCTCAGCATTAATATCAGCAGGACTTATGCAAGCTGACAGAAATATCGTTTTATGTAAGAAGTAAGAAGAAGAAGAAGAAGAAGAAGAGGCTAAAAAACAGATTGGCACCCTGAAGATTAGAAATTTTTCTTTGAAGCTAAATGTCACTTAAGATACCCAAGAAATGTAGAATTAATTGGAATACAAGAAACAAAGAGAAACAACTAACCAATCATGACAGTTCTGCTGTTACCTCCTAGTGAATCCTGCAGAATCATTTAACTTTCATCTTTAAATATAAAGTAATTAAACTAAAGATCAAAGAAAGAAAATGAAATACAAAATACTTACATACATATTTACTTTATATTAGCTTCTTTTATTAGCAATGATTATTTCTTTTCACCAAAGCAATTGTAATATTTCAGTTCAGAATCACCCAACATACCACTTGACCAACTTGTAGCCTCAAATCGAGATGTATAGGAGAAGGGACGGAAAAGGGACATAATTTGGAATACAAAATCTCAATTCTATTAGAGAGGAAGTGTAGGTATCAAACAAAATGGGCGCTGTCATAAGGACATTGGAGATGGACGATTTTTGAATCATGCAAGGGAACGATAATATGAAAATGAAGGAGTGCTAGGGGAAGGGGGCCTGATATTTTGGGGGAAGATTTGGGGTGTTGGCTGATGAGCCTTCTTTGATATATTGTATTCTTACAGAATTTCCTTTCTGCGGTATTTGTTTAAAGCTCATGCTGTGGAAGATATGGAATTATATGTTGTTGTTTTTGGAGAAATGACAAATAGAGGGCACAATGATTATTATCCAAACAAACTACCGTATACTTCATAATAAAGAAAAGTGAGTACAGAAAACAGAAAGGTGTGTATATAAAGATATCAAACCTGCAAAAGCCTAGTAAGTTTACTATCCCTATAAGGAACATGAACACCTTCCTTTCGCTTCTTTTCATCACCAAGTGCACTAATAACATTGCCAAGGGCTAGAAGGCCTCTGTTAATGTGAACTCCTGTTTGAAAGATTAAATGACTAGTGAATATGTTTTCTCAAAAGCATACTTAACTTATGGTGAAAAAATGTCCCTAACTAACCTTCCTTAAAACGCAGACCATCAGACCCTGTTCTTTTAGCTCGTTCTGATCCAGCAAGATCTACTAAGTGCAACTTGGCACAAAGATACTCTTCATTCATGGTATCATTTAAACCACTATCACCAGGAATATTCAGCTTTCGCATTTGTTCTAAGGTGATGGTGAAGATGGCATGAGATCGACTACACAAAAAGAAGAATAAGTAATAAAACTCCAGTAGAATAAACAGGAACAGCCGTTTGAGGCAAAACCTTTTTTTTATCATAGACCAGTACCAGGAAGTAAACTTTTTATGCTCTGATGTAAAAGTCTTTCACACTATCATTCAATCACATACTGCTGTGTATAATAAGTTTTTTGGCTTTTATAATAACTCTTTTTAAAGTTATAAAAACGATAATTTAGCGCATAGAAATAAAATATTCAGTTATTCACTAGTAACCAGAAATCCAAAAGTTAAAACATTTTTACATGGCTTATTATAAAGTCAGCCTTACTAAGATGCTTAAAAACAGCCGGAACACTTTAAAGGCGTATCCAATTTCATCATTTAGTTATAGGGTAGTTCAAAGAAGAGAAGAAAAATGAATTGTCAACCTGGATTGGTTGTTCATATTTGTGCTCCCAGTTGCCCTGCTCAATGATCCCTGTTCCAGGCAAGCAGCCATTTCCTTTAGTGTTGTTACACTGACTTCAGTGGATCCTGCAAGGGTGATGACACCATTCGATGTCTCACGAATTTGTATTGGTGGCTTCCCAGGAGTGGTCATTTTTCCTGAATGTCCATTTGCAGTTTCTGGTTTGCTCACGGAGGAGGGATCCAGCAAGTCTCTTACTTCTTCTTTAAGAATCTTTTCACAATTAAAAGTTATTGTCAGATACTTAATCTAAATGTTTTTTAACATATAATTTTTTTATTAGCTTCATTAAACTAAAGAACAATCAAATTATGAAACTCATGCTGCAAACAATAATGGACTGATCAACAAACCTCAATAAAAGACACATGCAACTGAAAATCAATCTGGTGCTTTAGGGTCCCAATTTTGCTAAACAAAACGTTCATAACTTGAGGTATTATTCCGGTTTGGAAACCATCTTTAAAGCCAGTTCCCATGGTGTACGTTTTCCCAGAACCTGTCTGCAGTAGACTGAAACTGTAAAATGCAAAAAGAGACCATTGTAGTGGCATGTAACTTCCGTTCACTTTCATAGTAACTATACCTGACCGTAAGCGAGAACAGTAGCGTTATATCCTTGAAACAAACCATCAACAAGGGGAGCAACACATTCTTCAAACATGGCACTTGAGGGAGAACCAGTGCTTCCATAAACATGATCAAATGTAAAGGAGTGAGCACCAATTTGTACCTGTATTATGGTGACAATTATTATTCCCCAGCCAAATTTTTAGCTACTTAAAAATATATTATTATTGGGTTCATTTTCCGATGACGGAGTCCCAGTGACTTGATATTTGGGTCTATGCAAATATGTAAGTTACATGAAAAATATACTGAACGCTAGCAGCTAGATTTCTTTGAAAATAAGAGAATGACTGACATATTCCACTGTAATAGTTTTATTAATAAGAAGAAGACGACGAAATTAGGACAAACTATTACAAAAAAAAAAATGAAGATGACAATATCGGAGAAAAAGGCAAAAAATAACGCAGCAAGCAATTGAACCGAGGTTCTGATGATACACAGAAACTAAAGAGCTATTTTTATTTCCTAAATCTCCCTGCCCTTGCTAATGAATCATCTTCAATTTGTGTGCCGTACCAAAGTTGTGAAGAATTAGTGAATTATTATCATAATACACACGCACACAAATATATATATATATATATATATATATATATATATATATATATATATATATATATATATATATATATGTGTGTGTGTGTGTGTGTACTGTTCAAAACACTGTATCGTAGTAACTGCCGGGCTATGGATCGTACGAAAGAAAAGGTGAAACTGTAAAACTGGATAAAAGCCTTCTTCTCCTTCTCTCCTTCTCTCATTGAAAACACTAGATGAAATATAGCTACCAAAAACAAACCCTGTCTATTTCCCCAAAATAACGTTTCAGAAACTTACGAGTCAAGCCTATGCTAGAATGTCAGGAGTCAGAATAGACACAAGTCAAATATCTAAATTAGGTAAGTTTGTCAGATCACAAACAAAAGTAATTCCAAGCCCAAACTCTGTAACACATGTTTATAACGTAAGCAGTTTCGGATCCAGATCTCTCGCGGAAGAGGAAATTAATAGTAGCTAGACAGCGGAACTCAAACAGTGTCGACAGTCAACGACAATGCGCTTCGTTCATTTTCACATTCGCCAATGGCGAAGGTTAAACGACAGCATTGAGCTGAGAGTAAGTAAGTGCACCTGCGGCTTCCCAGAAACGACGGTGACGCAGTCTTTGCATCCTTGAAGCTTCTCATCGGCGATGAGTGGCCGAACATGGACCGCGACCTTGACGCAGCAATCTTCCCCTGCTTCCATGGGGAAGCAGCGTAGTAACAGAGAGACGCAGAGGGAGAGCGAATCGGAGACGAATTCGGTTGCTCGAGAAAGAAAGTGTGAGGAAGAGAGAGATTGACAGAGAGAGAGAGAGAGAACAAAAAAAAGAGAGTGTGTTCTCCGACAATGCTAGAGAGAGAAAGCAATATAATTAGAAGTGGAGAGAGAGGGCGTGTGGGAAAAAAGGGTAGTTGTGGAAACGAAAGGTTCTCATAAGCGAGCCGCGCCAGGCATCTGTAAGAACAACAACCACCATCATTTTCCCTTCACCTTCACTGCATTGTGGTCGCGTGCTTTCAACCTTTTCTCACCCTCTTTCCCAATTTACCCCTCCGCAACGACCCTGTCCAACTGTACTCCCGCATCAAAGTTTCTCTTCCCGCATTTACCATTTTACCCACACCCTCATTTTCTTAATCACCAAACAATCATTTTAATGTATGAAAGCGTATTTATTAAATTGTCCCATTAGTACGTCCAAAACTAAAAAGCTATTAAATAGATATCTCAAATATTCATTTCTTACATCGCTATTTTCTCATTCTACATTTTCCTTTCAACACACCATTAAGAAGCTAAAATAATGGAACTCTTTACTTAACACGTTTTTTTAGCGTTCTAGTTGTTCTACTTACATCTATAAAAATCTGTTTTTTTTTTCCGAAAAAGGTATTTCTTAACAGAAATTCAGGCATTAATTATACTGTTTTGACAGATACTGTTTCATATATACACATTCATTTGACAAAACTTACCTTTTTTTCTGTTTAATAAATGTTCTTTTGTTCACATAAATATAGCAATGAAATACCTAATTGTATATATATTTAAGAGAAATGGTTAGGCGCAAACTAAAGAAAGTCTTGATTTGTTATTAATAAACCAAACTCGGGGGTATTATTTTTTTTTCTACAGTTATTCTTTTACTTTTGCAAAAGCTGTACAAAAAAAAAAGGATATTGGATGTGGTCCAAAATTTAGAAAAATGGTGGATGAATGAATTCACCTAATATTTTTACATCGAAAAAAATGAAAAAGTAAATGAAAGGGGCAGGACTTGAAAAAGATGAAGGCAGAGAAAATGGAAGAAAGCTAACGTAATCTAGTTGGGATGTGGATTTGAGAACAAAGGTAGGAAAAGGAATAACGCAACGCACAAAGCCACGTGACGCGGAACCACATACAGACACCATTATGGAGAGAAAGGAGGGAGGTTTGCGTCTTTGCCGGTACCCAGTCATCGTCACTCACGTCCACATTTCACAGGTGCCATAGTATTTGTATATTGCTTCTCATTTTCTTTTCTCTTTTTTTTTCTCTCTCTGTGTTTGTGTTTGCATGGTCAAAAACATTTTATGCTTTTAACTTCTCATCCTACTTCCACGCACTTATGTTATATATGCCTCCACATTTTTCTCTCTTATTATCTGGGTACATGCTGCTACATTTTTAATTTGTCTTTCTTTCATTAATGAACTCTGTTTCTGTTTCTATGTTACGGGTATATTTGCAACTTTATAAATGTGCTACATTGTTAAAGAAAATTCAATTTTTGTCATATTTTTTTTATTCAATTCAAACGATTGCATCTTATGAAAAAATACTATATCGATCGGTCTTCTTTTCATTATATCGTTTAATATTTTTTAGAAAATAAAAAACATGATATTTTTTTTACTATAGTAACATATTTATAAAATTTTCTATTTTACTTTTTTATTTCTGCATTACAATGAAGAGTAGTTACTTTAACCTTAACTCATAAACCTTCATAAATTATGAGCGAGAGAGGGTCATTGTAAAAAGAAAAGGACTAAAGATTCATACTAAAACGATAGTGGTTTTTTTATAATACCGATTACATGTAGCTTCTATGAGATACAATATAGTTTTACTTCAGTACTAAGATTACCATTAAAGATATATTTAATGTAATTATATATTAGAGTTAAAATTGTGTGGGTCAACTACTGCCAAATAATAAAATTGTTAAAATAAGGTTAGTCAAACATTCAGCTTAAAAATACGTAAATTAATTTGAGTTAAAAAATTATAACTTAAATTGAATCGAGTTATTTTTTTGTCTGATCTAAAATGGGCTTGTTTATAATATAAAATAAAAACAATGTTTTTTTTTAAGTACCTAATCTTGAGTGTACTGTTCTCAATATTTTAACCGTTTTTTTTCTAATTAAATTTTGAGATACTAAATTATTTATAATATTATAGAGTTTGATTTTAACTTATTCTAATATGATATAATCTTACATATGATTTTACCACATTCATTGGATCTAATGAGATGTTTTTACTTCCAATGAATCTTATACTGATTTTTTTTTTTTTTAAAAAAAAATTCATTCAAGACCGATCTGGACACAAAGATTTTATGATGGAAAAGGTTGTAATTTACCTACCATTTAAAAAATAGATTGAATTAGTTTATCTTTTTTTAAGTGACTTAATAAATAAAACTGAACCAAACTCGTCTTATTATTTTTCTTTTGACAATTTAAAGAAAAAAAACATTTCTAATGTTATTTAAACAAGGCATTTAGAATTTTCATGCGAAAAATATATACATACATATATTAAAATCATCAATATTATGAATCAATTAAGTAGATAAATTACAATTTTAGGATTGAGTGATTGCAATTATTAAAAAAAAATGTTTATACAACTTTCTTACTAATAAACTGTAACGTGGTATTTTGACCCAAAATTTTAGTCAATTACTGTCCAAACAGACACAGAATTTTAGTCAATTACTTTACCAAACAATGGTACGAGAAGTTTAATATTTTTTCTTGAGTAAATTTTTTTTTTTAATAAAATCTATCATAATTTGATTCCTATTTTATATTTCTTTATTTAATTTATAATATGGATCATTATTTTTTCTTTAAAAAATTTAATGTACAATACTGAATTACAGTCAGAAAATATCAAACGAAAGTGAAATTTTGAAAGTCATAATATAATATGAATTTTGTTTTTATTTGAAAACTTAGATTATTACTTGTATATGAGAAAATATATGTTAAACACTTAAAAAGTGACAGGTGGGTTAAAGATAATATGAAAATGCATTATAATAAATAGAAAAAGAATAAAGTTAGATCTAAAATCAGATTATAAGAGGAAATGTAAAAGTATTTTAGAAAAAGACTGTTGGTGAGTTATGATATATTTTGAAAATGTAATCTTAATTTTGATTTTGATTTTCCGGTCGAGGTAAAGCAAGAGTATGATGTAAAAGGTTTGGATCGGGATAACACATTGGGCAGATCCAGCTAGGTTAGTGTCCTGCATCACATGGCTCAAAGCCAAGGCTCAATAATATGGTGGGGTCCATTGGGGACACTGTGATGGACCCCACAATCTGTGGCAGTGGCAGCTCATAAATTCATCTTTGTAGTATGCCACTTTAAGCATGGTGTCACCCTCAACCTCGCTCCTCTGTGTGTATACCTGTAAAACCAGCTCATTTTCTCATCTTTATTATTTCACACGTAACCCTATATTATTCAACACCAATTAACATACCCAAAAAATACACTACAATCACCCTCGACATAAAAATCCCAACGGTTCTGTCCCAACACCGACCAATATCAAATTTAGTCATACAACGTCTACGTCGCTATTATTTCTACGTATCAACAAATAAAATCAAATAAAATTCAGTCTCATTTTTCTTCTAGTTTTGTTGCTGATTGGTGATTCCCTTTATATTCACACATCAAATTTTCCTCACAAGTGGAAAAACACATCATTTTCATTACACAACTGTCGTTGCTTATTGCTATGTCACACAGAAATTATTTCGGCACGTAATACGCTACTAACTCTTCTGATTAACGTTGTTGAATGTCTGGTACGCGATGTATAGAAGTAGAGGATACGCGATGTTTGACTTTTACAAAAACAATATTAGATGAAAGAATTGTCCTTGTTTAGTTTATATATTTTAAAAAATAATAATTTTCACTGTGTTTAGTCATCTGTTAATAAAAGTTTAAATGTCCATCTTTTAAGATGGAAGAATAAAAAGGTATGATCACAAACATAAATTTAATTCTTGAATACAAAAAACTGTCTTTTGGTCTTCAGTTTTTATTTTAATTTCTGCGAAAAAAGTGTGTAACATTATATTTTTTTCTCACTTTCAATTGATGATTACAGGAAAATTAGATGTAAGTTGAAAATCTGTATAAAACTTGTATCTCGATTGAATAATGGCTCCACTTGATCCCCTTTATCTCGTCTCCGACAGCACATATATGATATATACGATATATATTCCATTGAATTTTCTACTACAAATTAAATTGATAAGTTCACGGTGCACATCACAGTATGCATATATGCACCTCTACATGAATAACATGTGTCCTCGTTCTGTTAAGGGGGGGGGGGGGGGGAGTTATTGGTTCGGATTTGTAGTAAGTATAACCTGCGGAACATTAAGAGCATTTGAAAAACAGATGAAGATAGTTGCATGGGGCACTGACAGGTTTTATCACTTAGCTTTGGATTGAGTACTAGATAGTTATTCACTGAAAAAACAAAAAATAGGAATGAAAAGGTGATAGATTCAAAGTGGATAATCCGAATAAAATGAAAACAAAATAAAAAATAATGAGAAATACTTAAAAGCTAAAATAAACAGTAAAAATTTTATGAACAATTTAATTGATATGATAAAATAAAAATGTATATACATTAATGGTTGAATTTACAAAATAATTAAATTATTTTTATATCAAAAATTATATTTCATTAAAAGTTAAAAGATGTTTAAAAGTACATTATTTATTATTGGAAACACAATTGTGATTTTTTATTAAATAAAAAATTCATAAATCTATTATCATAAAATTTTAGTTCAGATTTTAGTTCAGATTTTATAGATGTTGAATATCATCTCCCTCAAAAAACTCATAAGTATATAAGGTTTGTATTACATCAAATTAGATGTCAATTATTTTGTAGTCCTCTAATCATAACTTTATAAAGGAATATACTTAAAGAAATAAATTTTGAAAAATATAAATTAAAGTTAAAATACATTTAAAATGAAAATGAAAAATTATTGTGAAGTATTAGTATAGAAAATTATATTCGAAATAAATTAGTGAAAATTGTCATTACAAAAAATCATTCACAACACAGTTAATAAATATTAATAAAAAAATTATAACCGGACTAGTGAGTAAGTCTCAAATTACACCTTGAAAATTGTTTTTCATAACTATTAAATAATTAATGATTTATAAAAAATATAAATAAAGTATTGCAAGTCCTATTATAAATTAATTTAATAACATAAACATATATTAATATGGATTAAAATTGTTTATCTCCATTTTATGTTTTTTTCTTGATTCTCTTAGAATTCTTTCCTACGTCAATTGATATAACACATACTATTAAATGCAATTTAACAATGATTTGAATTGGCAAAAATATTATTGGAGGGAGAGAAGGAAACACAAAAATAAAGACTAATGGTTTTAATCCTGTTAATTACATATATTTAATTTAGTTCCATATGTGCTCGAAATTTATGAGACGAATTATCATTTATTATTACTATATATTGGTGCGTTTACTTTCATAAAACTTTGACATAAGAAAAAAAATTTTCTGTCTTCAATACAGATAAAAAAAAACTTATTAGTTATATAATGCACAATATACTTGTAAAAAAATTCTAATAAGTTTATTGTTGGGTGTTTTGAGACAGAATTATTGAGAAGACAACCAATAAAACATGAGTCAAACCCTTTTATAAGGGATTGACACCACTTTTAATCTAAAATTTTAAGGAGATAAATTTATGGGTCTTCATTTTTATAAATGTTTAATTTTTTTTTTAATCAATATAAAACTTACGCTCACACTTAAATTCTCAACGTAATGTTGTCTATAGTTATAGTTTTTTTTCTTTTTGCTTAAACTTAAATCTTTTAAATAAAAATATTATGATGCAGCTGTATTTTTTTAATGGTATTTTCTTAATCATATTATTTGGTGAATTTCTGTAATGGTATATAACATTAAGGTAACTTCGTTCAATGGTGTATTTCCTTATCTTTGGTTGTAGCACAATGTTAGTCAAATACAACTGTTGATCCACACAAATGAACAAAATTTTCTGACTTTGTTTTCGGGTGCATGAACCACTTCACTCAAACTGAATAAATTATGTGCCGTAACATAATCAATTATATCAAAATTTAATGATAATAAAACATTAACATTTTGCACAAGAAACAAGGCTAAATTTGATCAAATACTGTCTGCTGCTATAGTTACGTAATTCTAGATAGAGCATGCATGATGGACATGTGTGGATCCAACAACTTTCTTTACATTTATTTGCAGATCATCACCTGCAGACAACAAAAAAACCTATGTAAATCTTATCTTTTCTTTATCCATAAATAGAGGACATCTATAAGCAAATAAATAAATAGTGACTTTCATTTTAATAGTATTTGACATGTATGTGTTGCCTACACTACGTGCTTTAAATAGAAGATTCACACACGCTAAGCTTACTCTGTGATATAAATACATGCTTAATATGAAACTTATTTTTACCCAATCATTTAATTTAATTTAATTATTTTACCATTTCACCTATATTCACCTTTTTTGGACGCAATTACATGCATGTTGACCTATTGATATAATTTTGTTGCTTTAATAATGAGATGGTTGAAGGTAATTTGATGATGTAATATACATTGAATTATTCAGCAATGAAGTTGTATTCAATTTGAGTGGACAGAGACTAAAATAATGATTCTTATTACGAAGAGGTCTTACCAAAGTTTCCAATGAACGCATGATTGTGTTGGTGAGTGTGTTTTACATTTTTCAGCATATGATATGAGATAATCGAATTACTTCAAAGGGCAATAATTTTTGTCGAATACCGGAGTTTGGGAAGGAGAAATGTAGTTGTAGCTTAGTCCATGGTGATGTGAAAAAACGTTGTAACCGGGTAATGGATTCGAAGATTATTTTATTGTTGAAGGAGAAATGGGAGAAAATGACCTCTCCTCTGTTTGTGGCTTTAATTTTATGTTCATGTGGTGGTGGACTGCAAGGAAAGCAAAGGTATTTTTGTTTTGCAGCATATTTTTTTGTGCCTCATTTTTTTTAGAAGGAAGAGGAAAGTGAAGGAAAGAGTGAGTGGGTGGGTGCATAAAAACCCCAACCTCAAGCTATTCCCTTCAATCCAACCTAACTCTTCATTCATTGGATTTTGGCATCAGAAGCAATTAAGAAAGCAACCAGAGTGTGGTCCCCGTTAACTGTTTATCTCAGCTTCCCACGTCCTTTTTAGCTCTTCTAGTTAAATGGACACATGCAAGTAACATCAGGTGAAGTTTGTCACACTGTTTCTTCTTGGTATGTGATTCAAAATGGAAATCAAATTCCACACACCTATAATCACAATACACCTCTCAATTCATTTCTCATCAAAACCTTCACCAAACCAACCGTTTTGTCCTTAATGCTCTCACTAAACAACAAACCAAACGTCTCTCTCTCTCTGATCGGTTTTATATTAAGCCCAAATCACTCTTACACCAATGCTTCGCTAGTTAATTTAACTCAATATCAACTATTTTTATCCCTTAATATCTCCAATATATACACTACCTGCAACAAAATAAGTTTTCTGTAATCATTGTCAATTGGATGAGACAACTATCTCCATTTTAACTTCGTTGCCGACAATTTTTCATGAACAGTTCTTAACTTTGATATTTGTTGATCAGCGTAACTTCTGAGATTGCTAATTATACGAATTAATTTGGTTCCTATCATTACCAAATCAATCAAATTGGTTCGTGTATTGGATAATTATTACTATCAAATTTGGTCTCCAAAATTTAACTTCTATTGCCTATTTTCCGGTGCCTGGTAAGTTTAATTAGTAGGTAATAAAGTCAATGATTAGAATAATTACTACCTGTCAAAGTTATGCATTAAGATGACTTACTGAAGTTGGAGTTACTAATATACCCTTATTATCAACGATTAAAATGATCAAATAAATCATTAGAACGTCTCACGCTAACTTCACAGCTTTCTTCTATTACGTCGTTAAATATTTTTTATCTAGTAATTTTATCACGTAATCTATCATTGGGTATAAATTTTGAGAACTCATAAATACAAATTTACAACCATTTCATTACTATAATCAAAATTAAGTGAAACTTTTACTCGTATGTCTTTTTTCTTATTACATGTTAATTTGATATGCGTGGATGAATATCTGTATACATTCCAATTTATCCATCCAGTAGTTAGAAGCAATTTGTGATTATAATTCGTTATTGTCTGTTTCATTAACGATTATTGTGGTTATATTAATTACTTGAATATATAAATTCTCATCATTAAAGATTTTACTTTATCAATTTAATCTTAAAATATAGGGTTAAATATTTTTTTGGTCCCTCAAGTTTGAGCGAAATTTAGGTTTAGTCCCTCATCAAAACTTTTGACCAATTTAGTCCTTCATCTTCCAAAATGCGTGAATTTAGTCCTTTTAACCAAATTTTGTTAAGTTTATCTGACATTTCAAGCGCATTTCATGATAGTATTTAAATTATTTATACTGTTTGACACATTTTTGCTTCAATATTAACTTAAATACTATCATGAAATGCGCTTGAAACGTCAGATAAACTTAACAAAATTTGGTTAAAAGGACTAAATTCATGCATTTTGAAATATGAAGGACTAAATTGGTCAAAAATTTTGATGGAGGACTAATTCCAAATTTCGCTGAAACTTGAGGGACCAAAAACATATTTAACCCTAAAATATATAATATAGTCTTCGACTCTGTATAACTAAAATTAAACTATTTTTTATGTGATATTTTTCTTAAGGTTCTTTAATTTTTTGAATTCTTTTCATCTGACTATTTTTCAAAATATTTGTTTTCAAGTTGTGCTTTCATAATCTTCATGTCCAATTTGAGATGGGTGTTAAAGATATATTTGATATCTTCTTTCAGTTTTTTGTTATGATTTTTTATTTAAGTTTTGTATTATGATTTTCTATTGTTTGAATTTTTTTTATGTATTCAAGCATATTTCACTCTTGTAGAACAACTCGTTCACATACTTCAATCAAGTATTTCTTTTCAAATATTCTCTTATTTGTGTTTTATCGAACACTCATATGGTATCAGAGTCATTGTTAAAGTCTATCCTATTGAAATTTCTTGGGTCTGTTGTTTCACTTGCTATAGGACCACTCATTAATGTCCAGTCCTTAATTATAAGACCATTTTATATTATATTTGTAGATGTAAGTCTCACCTTACACCTTACAAGTTGGTTTTGAGGGATTGAGTTAGACTTAAAGTTAACTTCTTAACATGTATCCAATAAAAACACCTTCCGTCATTACTTTCTCTTTGTCTTTCGTCCATGACGAGTTTTGTTTCTCCTAACACTTTATTTCTTCATCTTGGAGAAAATGATGCAGCTTGGAGAAAATGATGCTTTTGTTCTTGTATATCTCTTTCTTGTTGATACCAATTTTCAGCAATGGAAATATAATTGTACAATTTTGTTATCATTACCTCCCAAATATAGGAGCATTTAAAAAAAAACATAAAGTTTATCAATTTCTCAAGATTTTCAACTTCTCAAGGTTCTAAACTTCCCAAGCAGTGGCGAATCTTCAACCAATATTTTGGGGTGCCAAAATTTTGGTTGAATTACTCTTTTGGTCCATTTTTTTGTCCAAAAATATCAAGTTAGTCTTCTAGATTCTTTTAGTCATAATTTGGTTTTGATTTTTTAAAAATTGATGTAATTTGGTCATTTTCGTTAAATATTTTTAAGCAAAGTAAGGATTTTTCATCAAAACTGACACTAAGATTATGTTAGTCATACCAGCAAAGCAAACCATCCTTATTCACAACTTCTATATCGATTAAAAAAAACCTTGATCTGATATAGGAAATTTAATGAAAAAAGGACCAAATTGCATAATTGTTTAAAATACTGGGACTAAATAAAAAATGGGAGGACTAGCTTCATATTTTTAAACGAGAATAGGAATCAAAAGAGTAATCCAAAATTTTTACATAAAATAGTAAAAACATTATATTTATTTTTTTATGATAATAAAAATAATAAAGTTATTATTGTTGTTATTATTATAATTATAAAATAAATATGAATAATTTTTATAATTTTATTATAATTAATTTTTATTTATAATGCTTAAGTTTTAAAATAATAGTTAGATAAAATAATGGTTAAATTAAATAAATAAGAGATAATATTAATAAAATAATTATTTTTATTTTTAAAAGTATTTAAAAGGTAAAATTGAATATGTGTAAAAAAAATTTCCTTTATATATAGATAGAGGTGTATAATTTTTCTTTAAATATCTAATATATAAAATATATTTAAAATTTTAAAATTTTAAAATTTTAAAACAGATATTTAAAATTATATAGATATAAAAAAAAATTGGGGTAGCCATAGGCTCCTTTTATCCTTTCAAAGGTTCACTGTTGTTTTCAAAATGTTTAAGACTTTCTTTATACGACTTTTTGAGAAACTACTATTTTGAAGTTGGATCTTCATATCTCCCTGTCCACTTTGAGAGAGGTATTAGAGATATGTTTAATATCTTCTTTCGATCTTCTATTAAGTTTTCTATAATAATATTTTGTTAGGTTTTATGTTCTTTGAATTTTTTCTGTATATTCAAATATATTTCACTTATGTAGAATAATTCATTTTTATATTTTCAATAAATTATTTTTTTAAATATTTTCTTAATTGTGTTTTACCAAACATTCACAATTATTATATATATATATATATATATATATATATTAAATTTTATTTCGTTCCTCTTTTATCAGGGCAGGTTTTATTTTGAATTTATGTTTAAAAATCGAAAAGCAAAAACTTAGAATAACTTCAAAACAGAATCTTAATAATGATATTCATTCCTAAATAGCACCCAGCATGGTGAGCAATTAATGAAAGAAATATTGCTGCAATAGAAATACAAACACGGGGATTTGCAATCATAAACTAACCAAAAACCTATAACTTTGAAACTGATGGGATTAATTCATACAAACCAGAGATTAGTAGAAAAAAGAAATAATCATTATCAGGCTGGGCCCACGTAGCAAAGTGTCTAATTCTAATTAATTTAGGGCTTAATTTAAAAAAAAAAAAGAAAATGCATGTATAAAGCATAGGTTTGCCATCAACCATAGTCAGGTAAATTAACTATAATACTCTCTAACGTAAATCGTTAATTATATTAACAGTACAATTTTATATTATTATTACTAGCGTAAACACAGACGTTATCGCGCTTGTATATATGTATTTTTTAAATATGCGTGTTGTTATATTAGTATGTGATAATATTGTAATGTTATTAAGTTGATATATAAATTAAAATTATATTTATTAAAAATGAAGTGAAATATATAATAACAGATGAAAAAATAATCATTAATAAATAAAGACGAAGAGAATGAGCAGAGACATCCGATTTTATAAAAATCTTGTAAAAGTAATAGACAATTTTTAAAAATTTAATAAATTATTATATTTAAAGGTTAAAATAAGTATTTTGAAATGTGGACACAAAAAAGAGAATCTCCTTTATATATTATTACATATATAGAACTATATGAATATTGTATAGTATATATTATAAATATTACATTACGTAATAGAGTATCTAAACACTTTATACATTATATCTGAACCATAGCTAGTTAAATTGAGCATGTTTAGGTACAAAACATTAGCGATTTTTTTATGAAAAAAATGTAATGTAGAAACTAACTCCATAGGCAAACACATACTAGGAATGCATTTAAAATTTTGTTAAGGACTTATAGTATATACGTTTTTAATTAAATAATGTTTATTCATAACTTAACTGCTTAACTTATTGACGTGTAACTCATTAAAAGGGAAGGTTATAAATCATTTTGTTAAACTCAAACTAGTTTTCAAATGTTTCATGAATTCCTTTAGAAATGTAAAAGATAAAAAAAAAAAAAAATAAATGGCCATCAAAATGAGTTTTCTCTAACAAATTAAAACATTGTTATATGCACACTCAGAAATCATACACTAACAATCGACATTCTTAATGTAGCAGCATCTAATTACTGTAATCCAATAACTTATTTTGTAAGGTGACGTAGTCAATTAAATTTTTTTCTGAGAACCAGGTCTCTTAAATTTGTAATATTGGGCTAGCGTTATTCGAGTTTGGTTAATCCTTGTTACTGGACATTAAAGTTGTTTGGGCTATAAGAATTGTCAGAGATGACGCTGTTTATTTTTGCACCTCATTATTACTAAATGCAGCTTTATAATAATAAAAAACAATTAAAATACTCTCTTTCATTGCATTACAACACCGTTATATCTGTGGCTGTGTCATCACTGTGTCACTACACCTCAGTTCTCTTATGCATTCTGTGAGAGGAAGAAAAGGAGAAAAGAGACCTTGTTGCAGAAAAGAGCTCATCTCAGAACATAACTCGTTTTGGAAAACTTATTCTAAAATTATCATTTATGTTATAGAAAGTTTATTTTGAAAATTTTTCTCTGAAAAAATCATTATGGAACACATTTCAAAAATTTTAAAAAGTTCTTTATATGAAAAGTATCATATATGTTTTAGAAATTCTGTTCTGAAAAAACCCATTCTAAAATGCGTTACATGTATTCCAAAGATCATGTGGTAGATATTTTGTTCCAAAAATCATGTTCCACAACTTCCGAGAAAATTGTTCTGAAAATTTTTTATACGAGAAATCCATAATTAGCCTTTACTGAGGACAAAATGACCATTTTAAAATTTATAAACAGTTATAAATTCAGGGGGTGGAGGAAACAAAAAGCCCGTAGATGAATCTAGAGTCTGGCTTTCTGGTTTATTGATATGATCCAACAACTCTGTATTCTGGACCGACTTTTCAATACGTGGGTAACTATTACAAAACCCGGCCCACTATAATGTTAGAAAAAAAAAATTGGGTGCCAGTGCCACACGTGTTTAAAAGGTAAAAATATTTACTATATTCAATATTTAATATTTAATATTCATGTTCATATTATGATACACAAGGTATTTTTTTAAATTTTAATACATTAAAAAATACATAATGTTTGTATTTTTCAATTATACAAAAATTTGAAACGTTAATGCAAGAGTCCATAAAAAAAGTAATTAATATACAAAAATGCAAGTTTTTTTTTATGCAGACTTGTGGACTGACCCATGCGGACCAATCCGTGCAAGCCACGTACTTATGTGGGTCAGTTGTGACGGGCTTGTGAATTCAAATTCTAGACCCGATCCACATATTTTGTGCAAGCCTGTGGACCGATTAGGTCCTAATTGTCACCCCTACTTGTTTGAAGATCTACAAATAAAAGATGTTTATAATCATGAAAATAAAAGACCAAATTAATATTTAAATATTTTTTTCAATTTAAAGCACATTTACCCATTTCTTTTAAGAAACACATCTTTTTTTCTACTTTGTATCTATCAAGGGTTCGGGGTATAGCAGTGGCCCAACAATACAAACATTCCCATCTACGGAATAGGAAAAATCCTATTATTGCTTAAAATCAAAAGAGGCCTCGATGTCACATCTACCAAAATGAAAGGACCTTAAATGCTCTTATGCTTGATATTTCTCATAAATGACACTATCCAACAACTCCTACCATGTTTACAAAATTGAAAATCACATAAATTGAAAAGTGAACAAACCAAAAATCAATTTTTTATTGAAACAGAAATAACATTGAATATTATTTAAAAAATATATATTTAATTCAATCTAATCATAAATTTTACATATATAGAAAGATACATATTACTAATAAATCCATCTCATGCCACATGTTTACACATTTACAAATTAATAAGTACTTAGGAAAATATTAGAAATTCATCACATACTCTTTTGAACATATTTCCTTTACTAATTGAAATTCATTAAATATTACAAATAATTGGTGGATCCCACATTCTATTTAATGTTTTCCTTTTCTTATAACCAACTAGCACATTGTTCTAATTTAATAGTATTGTGTTTGGATCATGAGAAAGAAGCTGAGTTAGATATTAGGAGGGAGACAGTGAGAGTTCTAGTATCTATAATGATCCTATTCAACTTAAATAGAATTATCTTCAATAAAAAATATTTGTGGTTTGTAAGAAAATTATGAAAGCATACAGTTCTAGAAATCATTTAGATAAGTCATGTCAATGTAATTATCAAGCTGTGTAAATTTATTTTAAGCAGTATACATAAAGGTCAATAGCAAGATAAAAAGAGGAAGAGGGTATTCCTTACATATAGATCAGAATTTTGATATTTTGAATTAATTTTTATTATTTTACTATTTGTTTTATTTACACGACATGGTAATATTTATAATATTTCTACATTTTTAGCTACATGCTTCAAATTTATTTTACTTTCATATTTATTTAATTATATAATTTAACTATACACCTCATTAATAAGACAACGGAAGTTTTGAACCCTCTAATGTGCATTACACTGCACACGCATACCTTAAGAACATCGTTAACAGGAATTTCTACCATCGTTGAACAAACCTAGAATCTCGTAGATATGCAAAAGTTTTTTTAAATAACGGTCCAAATTAAACATAAAAAAGATTCTCAGATATGTATTTTTACTTTTATTTATTTATTTTTTATTTTTTGAAGAAGAAATTCACAAGAGAGAGGAGCAACCTACTTACCCAGTTGCCAAACATGAAAGGCAAAGGTAGAATTTATGAAATTCTTCTTAAGTGGCCATCAAAATCAAATCCTAAATCTAACAACAAAACTCAAGAAGAAATTTCATGACAAACCCTTACAAACATCCTTAAGAGAATGCAACATATGTTTAAATTAAGAGATTAATTAAATTTAATTGGGTGGGTTTATCAAAATAGATCTCATCAATTCACTTTAAAATTTGTCCTTCAAACTGTATCTTTCCATTTGTGTTGTGGAAGGTAAAATCTTAAAAAAAATAAAAATAAAGAAAGAAATTATCTTTCTTGAAAATACTTCTCCAATTTGAAAAGTAAACTGAACTAATATTCGAATAAATAGAAATTTCAACGACGGAATAATCAATCGTGAAAGAATCAATTCTTCATGATAGGTTTTTTCTCACGCAAAAATATTACAGCTATTATATTTTACTTTTTAAGTATTTTAAAACTATTTTATATATTTTAATTTCTTACCTCAGACTGTAATTATTAGTTTTGGATTCAAAGTTACACGATTTTTACCAAACATATGTATTATTACAATAGCACTAAAGAAAGAATATATGTTTGAGTAAGAACACCTTTTGCTATAATTATGAATATCCTAACCTTTTTCTATGCTAATGCTTCCTCAGCTTCTCCTTCAATGTTCTGCCAAATGAAAGTCATAGCCACAAATATCCGAGACCACCACATTTTTATCAGCTGAAGAAGAGGAAAAGAATCCTAAATCCTTCTTTTTGGAAAACTACTAATTTAATATTATGTATTAATTTAAAGTTTCTATTTAGTCTTTTGTTTGTTTGAAATTACTGTTTTGAAAAGTTCAATCATTAAGACTCAGCTATGAGTTTTCATCTGTTTTTTTAGAATACAGAATAGCAAATGTTAATCAGTTTAAGGGCACCGAAACTCGACAAATAGAATTAAGAATCATATGATATGAAATCAAATTTCTCTTTCGATTCTTGACTTACGGTAACTCTGAAGAAAATTGGAGAGAAATAAATTACACTAGACATAATTTTTAATAAATGTTAATATTTTCTTCTTGATTGTATTTTTTTTTTAAATAACTTTTGAATTATATTAGTCAAAAATTTATATCAAAATTGACGTAACATGCTTTTTAAAATATATTAAAACATTAATAATTTGATCGTCATTTTTAATTGTAATAATAAAGATTAACATAGGTAAATAGAATAATATAAAATTACAATTTAAGAGTCTGATCGATTTTTTTTTTTTTATATAAAACTATTGATGGTCTAAAATTTGGTAAAAATAACAAAAGCAATAATTTAATCACTCTTCAAAAATATTTAGCATATTAAAATATTAACTTAAATATCATCCTCAAATCATCTTCCTTTTCACGTCTTCTTTTAATAATTGTAATTAGGAGTTTTGAGCTTTTAATAAATTCCTTAGATAATTTTACAAGTCAATTTTTTTAAAGCAGTTACAGATAGAGGTAAAAAAAATGTTAGTCTATCCCATTTTGGTTTATCTGTTATAAATGAAATGTGATAAACTGGCGTCAAAGTATAAACTAGCATATTGATAGATTGACCCCAGAACCTTTTTTTATTTATTTCAAAAGTAGTTATATATATAAAATATAAATATTTTATAAATTTTAATTAAGTAATTAATTAATGTTTTGAATAAAATAAATTAAAAAGTTATCATCTTAATATTAAATTATTCTACTAGAATTAATAATTAAACTTAACTGATAAGCGTTAATCATTCTTTTAACTTATAATATTATTCTATACTTATATGTTTTAAATAATATAATATATAAAAATTAATTTTTGCTTAGAAAAAATAGGCTGACGGCTCACTAATCTGACAAGACAAAACGAAGTGACAGAGTTGAAAATTGCACCCAATTGACTGACTAACCCACAAATCCTAACTAATTTTTTCATCTCTAATTATGGAACGTTTTTCTTAGGAGAGGATTAAGTCACACATGAAGAAACTTTGTTTCCCATGTCCTTTCTAGAAGCTTCAAAATTTCGTGAATTGAGTTATACCCATTCACTTCCTTTTTATTTCTAGATACTAATTTTAATAACCATTCACGCGACAAGTCAAAAATAATGTTTCTTTTCACAGACAATTGAAGCCTGGACATATAATTTTTTATTATATGAGAATACAATATTTACAGAAGGGGGGTGCTTATGTTCTCTTCCAAATGAAAAAAAAAAAAAATGAAATGCCTGGGCACTTAGAAAGAAGAAGAAAACGAAAGAAACTGTATCTGACTAGTTAGTCAATGTTAAGCCTCCACAATAAAGTAGTGTTTCATGTGTATGAATGTCTCTTTGTGTGTGTTCTCTATATCTCTATAACACTAACCATGCCGAACATCCCATTCAGATGCTGAAATACACATGCATACATCAAACATTCTTCTAAACAACCCATGCATGTGCAGCAAAGCCATGTCCCATCAGGATCAGACGATGTTACCGGTGTGCACTCTTTGCTGTAATCTATGATGCTGTGTTGGGATATTTTCCAGAACCATCTATGACGATTTCAAACAGATCAGCCTCAGACTCCTCGTCAAAATCCAATGTTCGATTATTGTTATGGTTGTTATTATTATTATTGTGGCTTCCTTTGGTTGTGGACCGGTTGAGCCACTGAGAATCGATCCTTCCCATTGAGAATAGCTCCTTGCTGTCATCGTAGCCCAAGGTAGCTGCAGGGGAATTTACAAGTGGGGCTATGAAGCATGGATTTGGCGTTCTCTGGGCATTCGCAGGTGCATATTTGAATGCACTTTGTCCAAAATTAACTAACACCATAATGTCTATATTTGCAGCCATGATCGGAAAAAGTGGTGTGCCAAACTCCTCTGTCTGGCAGTGAATTACATGCATTAGATCAGAGTCTATAGTGAAGAAAACCTTCTTCTGCCTTGGATCAAATCCACAACCAATCACTTTATCAGTTCCCACCCACTCTGCCTTCTCCGATTCGCGTACAAGTTTCGTTCCTGTAACCAATTTTCATACTTAGATGTCTCTAAAGATACATAGCGGAAATATAAATTGCGTGTTGTAAGTAACAGCATCTTTGATTCCCTTCATACTTTTCTATTTTGTTCTAAAAGCTCTTTTCTAAACAATCTCCCACCATTAAACAACCAATTTCTCATCCCAAAGTTCTTAATTTTTTAATTGTATTTAAAATAAGTTTTTTGAAAACAAAAAGCAAAAGCAGCTCATTTTGTTCTTGCATCCCTATCGGCTGTGTAAACAACCTTCTTTAGTTATTGCATTCTGAAAACCACAGACAGGTTTTGAAAGACACCCTGAGTATATGTATTGTTTTCGGGTCGCTGATTTAACCCCAATAGATAAAACAAAATAACAAAACGAAAAAAAGACATGGTTGTTGCAAACTACTACAACTTCACCTAATCTGGTCTACAAAACTGTACCTAATTTGGTCAAATGGTGGCTAAACAAACGAAGGTGAATCAGTAATCTAATATGAGGTTAATGATTTATGAGTTAATAGTTACCATCAAGATAGAGAGAACCGTTGGAGTTGAAGCCAATGCTCCCAGGATAGCTACCGGGAACTCTCAAAGGAACAGAACCCCCTGCTGTTAAACCCAAGGAGAACATCACAGATTCACCCTTCCCACTCTCTCCTTCAACATTGTTGATTTTATTACTTCCATTCCCACTGGTAACATGAACCAAAGCCTCGGAATTCCCTTTGCCATTGGAGTTTCCTTGAACCAAAAGCTTGGTCTTCTCACCTTCCCCACTCTTCCCAACAGATTCACTATCATCGCCACGTGAGTACAAAATGGTAATCTCAAAATATGCTTCTTGTGGGAACGCGCAATTCCCCAGGGGAGGCCCAGGCAAAGGCAAAGCCCCTCTAATGATAGAAGCAACGCCCAGAGAACCATTACTATTGTTGCTTTGATGAGATTTTTTAATACCAGGATTCAACCTCACCTTCTGCATAAACTCAGCAGATCCACGTGCCACTTCCCAGCTTATCTCAGCCTCTGATTCTCTCCCAAAATCACTCCCTGCCGGTGCAGCACACGCCCCCAAAAGCCCCGATCTTTTCGAAGGAGACGGCGTGTAACTCTTGTACCCCGTGAAGGCAAATCGTGACCATCCATTTTCAACAGCATCAGAGGCCATGGATGGATGATCACCCCAATTGAAGAAGCTTCTTTTCCCCGACACCCCACCGCCGCGAAAAACATAGTAATTGTAATTACCCTTGTTGCTGTTCTTGCTCCCCTGATCCACCTGAAAAGGTTGCTGATGGATCCTGGAAACAGAAATCCCTCCCTGCACACTCTCCACCCTGGTCAAACTAGCCGGTTCAACAAAATTCGTGCCATTTCTTTTCCGACACCAACGGAAGAGAAAGACCAACAAAAGGGTGGAGACGCATCCCACGGCGGCTGCGGCCACCGCCACGTGAATCCACTGCCTCATCTGTTTCTTCTAGTGTCGGATTTGAATTGGGTTTGTTTGGTTTGCGGGGTTGTATGCATAGATAGTTTGTTGCTGCGGTGAGAAAAAATAAAAAAATAAAATAAAAGAATAGGTGGAGTGATGGGTAAGGGAGAATGGAATGAGTGAAAGATGGGAAATTGAAATTATGAAACGGGTTGGGTGGCGTGGCGGGCGTGGACTAAGACCGGTTCAAATTCAATCAAAGAAAGCATGCAGGGAGGGGAAGAGAGAAGAGAGAAGAGGGAGAAGAGAAGAGATGTAGCGTTACTAGTAGAAGTACACACGACAAGGTAAGGGTAAGGTAGCGTTTTTGTTTGATTAAGAATTGTTTGGCAGTTCCCTATAATTTAATACTGTGGGAACCGACAAACTCTCCTCGTTAAGCAAACACCGCGTTTGACGATTTATTGTGTCTTCTCAATTCAAAGGAGAGAGAGAGAGAAGACTCATAAGAACTGTGATTGAGTTGTTTCTGCTTTCCGTTCCAGAAACTCAACTTATGATCTCACACACAGTAAAATAAGTATTCTTTTCCATTTTAATCTTATTTAGTACACAATATTTGGGTCTTTTTCTTGAAAACAATATACGGAATAAAAATCTAACATAGTTACACGTATCTTCAGCATGCCACTCTATCTCTATATTGGAGATCGAATCCCGTATTTTAATTTTAATTAAAGAAGTTAAGTGTCGATTAAACAAACTGGGATAATCCATGTGTCCAGTAATTTACTTCATTTTAAATTGATGTTCAGGGTTTTTCTCTGCACAGATTACAAATTTAACAAATTGTTTACTGTGTGGAATCATTTTGTTAAAAGGCTTTGATATTGTTTCTCTATAAATACCTTTTAAGTATTCTAAATAATAAATATTATTAAATTGGGGTTATAATCTAATATTTTTTTAAAGATTTAAAAAACTGATTGATATGACTTGAATGATAAAAGGCTGATAAATTAAAAATAGAAGAAGAAATAATGAAAATGGAAACATAAAAGATATAATAAATAAATGTAAAAATTAGAATGTGAGGAAGAACTAAAGTAAGCAGCAGGACTATCCTAATAATAGAATAGAGGGATAGAAAAATAGTGTTCATAATAATAAACCCGACTATTAAAGAAGAAAGGTGTAATAATAAAGAAGTAAAGGAGTAAAACTATAGAATGTAAGAAAATAATTATAATTATTAGCAGAGATAGCAGTTTGACCTGTTAAAAAAACAAAACTTATGAAAGAAAATGGTGATTCTCTTGTTATCTTGTGGATGGCAAAAGAATGTGACTTTTCAGAGGAGAGAACTAAAGGTCGAAATGTTAATGGTTGCTTTTTCTGAGTTCTGATTCATCTGGAAGGACATTTTGGTTGGGTTCTCTTGATCTTGTATGACCATTTATGATCAAATACTTCTGTTCTTTGGGTCTACTGGTCCTATTATCATGTACTACCATAATAATTTGAATAAAAAGAGAAAACAGATTTTCAAATAAAACTCGTGGTCCACTAGGATGCCAGAAAAAAGAGGCTCCTAAAAAGTGAAAAGAAAAAAATTTAAAAAAAGAAGAAAAAAGAAGAACGTTCATGGAAAGACACCATAACATGAAAGGATAATGATATAGGAGATTCATATATCACAAACACTTATCCATCCAACACACTTTTTTTCCTCTTTTTTTTTTTTCCTTTTCTTTCTTCATCAAATAACATGTGTTTTAACTTAATTATACAGATTAAGATATAATTATTATTAAAAAATTACAACAAAAATCAAGGACACCGTATATAAATGTATTAAAAAACTGTTTTCTTATTAATTATTAAAAACCAATTGTTATTATAGTTTTCCTATACTGTCATTAAGAAGGATAATATGTAGTTTAATCAATCTCTTGTTGGATACGATAATTGATTTGAAATATTAAAAAAAAAAAACAATCAACAATAAATATCGAATTTAAAATTTAGTTCTGAATAATATTAAATTCTTAATGATTCCGGACTTCCAACATTCCATATGAATATAGTGGGAGTTCTTTGCGAGTGGATGCACTCTGCCACTAATGCACCTGACATCATAATTCATAATTATATGTTTAATACTAACAAATTAAGGTTTGAGAGAAAAACACTTTCACATGTAGAATTTGTCTCATTCCATGAATAATGGTTCTCGCTTCCAGATGGCAAACTCATTGCTTGGGACTGTCCTTAAATTATGGCCATGCATGGACCGTGGTGGGCCCAATTTTGAAGCAGCCAAATAAATATAGCACCATGACTTTTAACGAAGGAAAATCATATTTTGAGCGAGATATTTTTTTAATGATAAAATTATATAATAATGGATTATGAGTAAAGAAAAAGTATCAATATTTTCTTTTTAAATTAAAAAATGGTTTTTATAAAGTAAGTTTTTAAAATAATAATATTTTAGCAAATTCTTTTTATAATCTGAAATTTGATATCGTTTAAAAAATTTAAAATATAAAAAAATTAAAAAAATATGTTATAAAAAAATTTATCAAAATCTAATTATTAAAAAATTATTTTTTTTCATTTCTTATGTCAACATATAAAATTATATATTTTCACTTTTTATCCTTTTGGAGAAAAGACGGAGAGATATGACTTCTGTATTATGAAGGTTGGACAGATAGGTATGATTACTGTGGTCGGTGAAAAATACATATTTTTTTAAGTTATATAATTTAATTAATTTGTTATTAAATAACGAAGAAGTAAATATGTTCTTAAATCAGGTAATAAGTAATAAAGTGCATTACATATTTTTTTTTTAATTTTTCTAAATCAGATAACTGATATTATTTTGTACTTCCATTTCCCCAAACTCTAACAAATAAGGGATTAGTGTGAAATTTTGGAATGTGAAAAATGGTGTGCCTGCATTTGTTGCCTTAGTTTTTTCATATACTTTGATGACGCTGTATAATAGTAAGTTACGTTTGATTATATGAATCATATTTTTGTGTTCCAATTTTAATGAATTTGACCTTTCAAAATAAAATTAGTTGGAGGAAATATTCAACATGGAACGCAATGTTTTACTGTTATATTAATAAAAAAAATGAGTATTCATCTTTTGACGTTGAAATCAAACTTAACCAAAGTTTATTAATGGCTACAGGTTGAAATTAGAGATGACAAATAAACCCGTCTCCGTGGGTATTGCCCGAATCCGTCCCCGTTTTGACGGGGAATCCCCGCATTGACTGGGTATGGGTATGGGTATGGGGAATCCCCGACTTTTTCAGTTGGGTATGGGAATGGGTATGGGGATGTACATATACCCGCCATAATACCCGTCCCCGCCATATCTCCATTCTCGTTTAAATTATTAAAATATTCACAATTAATCAAGTAACCCTTATATATATATATATATATTTTTTTCTATTTTT